>Ga0074045_10001342_pt1 | contig 23843 bp, 9 predicted proteins | sample BogForMeECP23OM2_FD_94442 | JGI IMG/M metagenome (GOLD analysis project Ga0074045, IMG submission 94442) | Bog forest soil microbial communities from Calvert Island, British Columbia, Canada - Bog Forest MetaG ECP23OM2 | ecosystem: Environmental > Terrestrial > Soil > Wetlands ... | reverse complement strand
TCGTCCATAGCGGCCAGTTGCCGAAGCGGGTAGTTGTTGAGAGTTTCAGCCCCTAGAGAGGAGTTGAATGCTTTATTCGGGATGCCCAAAAGTTCCGGACAGCGGGAAGATCGCATCCTATGCTCGAAGAGTGAGTCGACACGGCAGCACTTTTCTTTTTTAGTGATAGAGAAGGGCGTGGCAAAAGGAGCAGATTGACAACGCAAGGAAAAGAAAGTAAAAGAAAGAAATCGAAAGTAGTCGTAAGGCGCTAGATACTCTTGTCCCTTCGGCGTCGCGGGGGTGTTGGATGGGGTTGGCACTTCGGAATGCTCGAATTTTGCAATTTGTACTGCTAGGAATTTTTCTCCTGCACTCAGGACTGGGAGCTCGACTCGCGGCACAGTCTACTTACACGGCCCAACTAACCGGCGTGGTCACCGACTCTGCGGGAGGTGTCGTACCCGGCGCGAAGGTCACGCTGACTGATCAGGCCACGAACGTGAGCCAATCATACGCGGCCGATGGCCGAGGGGATTACGTGTTCACAGGGATTCGGCCGGGAACTTATAATATCCGCGTGGAGGCGCCCAATCTTGGGACACGCGAGCGTAGAGGTATGGTGCTGGCGGTAAGCCAGCAAGCCACTCTAGATTTCACTCTTTCTCCCAGCACTGTATCTGAAAGTGTGACTGTGACTGGACAGGCCCCCTTGCTCGATACCGGCAACGCCAGCCTTGGTACAGATGTGACCAACGAATATGTCCGGGACATTCCGCTTCCCGATCGCAGCTTTTTTGGCCTTGTGTTCCTCGCTGGCGGTGTGACGGAAACCGCGGGTCAGGGCACAACGGACTCCTATCCCGCCGGGACAAATTTCGTTTCCAACGGACAACGTAACGCTACGGCCGAAGTGCGTGTAGATGGTGCACTGACCAGCGCACCGGAGCAAGGAGAAGGTGCAACGACAAATGTTTACTATCAGCCCTCGGTCGAAATCGTTCAAGAATTCAAAGTGGAGAACAACAGCTTCTCCGCGGAGTTCGGCAACAACGGTGGCACGGTGGTCAATATTGTCTTGAAAGAGGGTGGCAACAAATTTCATGGCAGCGGCTGGTGGTTTGGGCAACGGTCCGCCCTCGACGCCAACGACTTTTTTAACAATGCCCAGGGCATTCCGCGTCCCGACCATTTGCGCGATCAGTACGGATTTTCCCTGGGCGGTCCAATCAAGAAGGAAAAAACCTTCTTCTTCGTTGATTTTGAGAAGATTCGTCAGCACGACCCCGTGGAGATTAACGCCTTCGTGCCCACCAAACTGGAGCGCTCTGGCAATTTCACCAACACTTTCGTGCTCTGCACCGACCCAACGCAAGGTTGCACTGTTGGGCAGCCCGTTCAGCAGCAGATTTTCAACCCGTTCAACGTCGATACGAGTGGCAATCGCCAGAACTTTACGGTTCCAAACGTGATCGACTCCAATCTCATCGACCCCATTGGTCAGAAGATCATCAATCTCTACCCCATGCCGACGATCGATAACGCCGCTCCCGGTACCCCCAATTTTCACCAGGTCATCCTCAACGTGACAGACGGCTGGCAGTTCGACGTCAAAGTGGATCATCACTTCAACGACAAGAACCATCTGTCCGCTCGCTATAGCCAACTCCACAGCACCAATGATGTGCCCACCGTTTTCGGTGACGGTGACTTCAACGACGGCTTCAACAGCATTACCGATGTGTACAACTCGGTCCTGGAGGACAATTGGAGCCCGACCTCAACAATGGTGTGGACCAACCGCTTTGCCATCGATCGCGCTGTCGCTCCGGTGACGGAGAACTATCCAAAGCTCGACACCGTATTCACCGCACCCGGCGACGCGATTCTGAGCCAGGCTAATAGCCTGACACGCATGCCGGTTATCCAAATGGACAATAACGCAACCTCACTTTACAACCAGTGCTGCACGGACACCAGCTTTGCACACACCCTTTATTCTTATAGCTCCGCGCTTTCATGGGTCCGGGGTCGGCACATTCTGAAATTCGGCGGTGAGCAGCGAATCTTCTTCAATAACTTCTATCAACCCAATCCGCCGACGGGCTTTTTCCATTTCACGCAAGGGGCAACCGAGCAAGTCGTTGGCGCCGGCAATTCTCTACAGGGGAATTCATTCGCCAGCTTGCTGCTGGGGTATGGTGACCCGGGTAGCAGCAGCCTTTCGGTATTTAAGTCCGTGGCCAACAAATCGAAAGAAACCGCCTTTTATGTTCAGGATGATTGGAAAATCAATCCCAAGCTGACGGTCAATCTCGGCTTGCGCTACGAGTGGAGCACGCCCTACACGGAACGAAACAACCTAATCCAGTTCAGCAACTTTACCGGCACCAGCAACATTGCGGTTCCCATCGATATACCGGGGCTTATCAACCGGACGGGAGATCTCACCGGCATCACCAATTTTCCCACTTCTGGGAACCGCAACATCCCGGTGGACCGCAACAATGTTGCTCCGCGGTTAGGATTCGCCTATACCCTCGATCCCAACACCGTCGTTCGCGGCGGTGCAGGCATATACTACGGCTTAAACGTCGCTACCAACTTTCAATTTACCGGAACTGCCTTCGGCAATTCACATCCTATTCTCTTTACGAAAGACAACTTCCAAACTCAATTCGCAACCCTTGAGAATCCGTTTCCGAATGGATATGCCCCACCGCAGGGACAAAAATATGGCGACCTAGCGCTTTGGGGTTTTCCGGACAACAACAGCCTGGACACCAGCGAAGCGCGCAACGCCGAAATCTACCAGTGGAACCTTGGTGTGCAGCATCTCTTCCCCGAGGGGATCACCATAGGGGTGGATTACTCCGCGAGCCGCAGCACGCATCTACCCTACAGTTCATTTTCGGGTACCGCGAATCGCAACTTTCTGTCTTCGTCGATTCGCAATCAAGTAGTGACTCAATACAATTCCTGCCTTGCGGGGCCCGACCCTGGTAATTGTGTGACGCCCACCAACACGTTGGCGTCTCTTACCGACAATCCGTTCTTGTCACTCTTTCAAGGGCCAAACGCAATATTTAATGAGCCGGAGTCTATTTATAACGACGCGCAAATTCCGCTGATTAATCTCTTACGCCCCTATCCGCAATTTGACGGTGCTTTTAGCGGACTCACGCGGCTCGGTGCTAGTGCATGGTACAACTCTCTCCAAGTGCGCTTCCAGAAGCGCCCAAGCCACTACATCAGCTTCGAAGGCAACTATACGTTCTCGAAAGCCACTGACAATTCGTCCGCTGGAGCGAATTCATTCATAACTCCCAGCTTGAGCTCTGGCATCCCGCAGGTGTACGACAATCTGAAGGCTGAAAACTCCGTCAGTGCCAATGATGCTACCCACCGCTTCGTCATTGCGACAATTTTCGATGTTCCGGTGGGCAGAAGCCGCTGGATCGGGCGGGATATGAATCGAGTCTTGGATGGCGTAATCGGCGGATGGACCATCTCTGCCTTCGTCACCTTCCAGACTGGCACTCCGATAAGCATTGTCATGGCCAACCCCCGCCTGGCGGATGGCAATCAGCGTCCGAGCGTCGTCTGCGGCGCCCCGGCCTCCGGTTTCAGCTATCACCAGGCCGCTGCAAACGGTCAGGACATTGCGAGCGGGGCAAATCTTGATCCCAATTCGGCGTCCGTTTTCAATGCGAGTTGCTTTGCCGACCCGGGAGATCAAATTGCCGGAAATGCGCCCCGTTATTTCTCCAATTTGCGTGGTGATGGCATCCATAACGCCGATCTTTCCATCAGCAAGGAATTCATCATCCGTGAAGGAATGCGCCTCCAAGTTCGCGGAGAATTCTTTAACTTTACCAACACGCCGAGGTTCAATTTTCCCAATACTTCTTTTGGCGATTCTGCCTTTGGGCAGGTTACTAGCACGCTGAATACACCCCGACACACTCAAGTCGGCCTGCGGTTTGAGTTCTAGGAGTTGACGAATGGCCATACGCTTGAGTGTTGTCCTATGTCTCTGGCTCTTTGGCTGGGTGCCAGGAGTAAACGGGCAGGAGCAAAATTGGACGAACTATGTGCGCATCGGAGCGTATGGATTGAAGGTGGACAATGCGGAAGCTATTGTTCGTGACGCGGAGAAGGGGCACGTCTTTGGCATCGAAGTCGACAACGATATTCCCGGGCGGTATGAGAGCTTTCTCGATCCTAAGGAAAAATTGCAGGCGATCCATGCTGTAGCGGATGCCGCGCACAAGGCGAAAAACCGGGCTTTTGTATACATTGCCGGAACCGAATGCATCACCGCTAACGCGGACAAGTCGCTGCATTCTGTGATGAAGGATCATCCCGACTGGCTGCAACGCAAAATCACCGGAGAGCCCGCGGTCTTCACCTCGGGAGCCGCGTTTTGGATCAGCCCCGGAGATGAGGATGTGTGGGTCAGCCCGTATGCGAAAGAGTGGCGCAAAGTCTACATGCAGCGCGTTCAACAGGTCGCCGGGACGGGAATCGATGGAATATACGTCGACATTCCTTATTGGATGACCCACTTTGAAGGCTGGGAAAATACCTGGGCAAGTTTCGATGATGCTACCGTTGCGGCATTCCGGGAAAAGACCGGGCTGGATGCGAAAAAGGATCTCAAATTGGGTGATTTTCAAGACACTAATTTCCGCAGGTGGATTGATTTTCGCATCGAGACCATGACGGATTTCGTCGAAGAAATTCGCCAGAATGCGCGCAGTGTGAATCCCGAAATCATGGTGATCCCGGAAATTTATCCGGGCATTGAACGGGAAGCGACCCGTGTGGGAGCCGACGTCTACGAAATGTATGGTGTCGTGGATGCCATCGCCCACGAGTACGAGTTCGGCGAAGGGGAACACATGGCTTCTTCGCGCACGCAACTGGACTGGTTCTTGTACCAAGCGGGCATGCTGACGTTTCGCGCTTTCGCTCACGGAAAAGCGACTTGGATCCTGAACTACTCGTGGGACGGTGACAAGAATGTCGATCCGCGGGAAGCCATGAAAAACCTGGCGATGTCACAAGTCGTGGCCGGCGCTAATTTCTGGGACGCGCCCGGGCATTCAATGGCCGGATCCAATGACGAAGCGACGCGCATGGAAATCTTCCAGTGGATCGAAAAAAACGAAAAGCCGTTCTACTCTCCGCGCCATCCTATGCACCCCGTAGGTGTATACTTCTCGCCCAAAAGCCGTGATTATGATCCGAATGGATTTCTACCGTCGTACCGCGGGCTTTTGGTGCTGCTCTTGCAATCGCACCGTGAATTTGAGGTGGTCACACCGAGAACGCTTGCCGCGTTTCGCGGTGAGGTTATGGTCTTGCCCAACGTTACCGTGTTGACCGATGTGGAAAAGCAGGTGCTTAAACGCTTTACGGATAGCGGCGGTCGCCTCGTCATAACAGGTCATAATTCAACTGGCTTCGCCGCTTCCGAGCGCATTCTTTCCCGTGAAAATTGTCCGGCAAGCCTCTATTTGGGCAAACTGGAAAAGAACTTCTTGGGTGGGTCACAGGAGCTATCCATGGAATTTCTGAAAGTGTTGGGAGTGAAAAGTGAACTCGAAATTGAAGCCCCGCCGACACTTGCGGTGAACTTCGGCCAAGTCAATGGCGTGCCGCATCTCTTTATTGCGAATTTCACCGGACTGGTGCCCGGGAAAGTTGCGACTCCTACTCCTATCTCAGGGGCGAAAGTTACCATTCCCGTCGGCATGGGAAATTCTCTCGCCTATCTTCCTTTCCTTGGCGAGACACAAATTCTCCATGGAACAAAACACGGCGACATTATGGAGTTTGTTCTTCCATCCATCGAGCGGGGTGCGGTTGCCTGGGTGTCGGGGAACTGACAGAGGGATCGAATGCCATCTTCACTCAGCGCTGGAAAGCAGAGAGGATTAGAAGCCGTCGCCGATTCACGCGGAATCATCGCCGCCCTGGCGATTGACCAGCGCAGTGCACTGCGGAGTTTGTTTGCCCGGGCGATGGGCGTGGAAGCGGCGGACGTTCCTCCGGCGAATCTATCGCGATTCAAAGAGGCGGTTAGCGCGACCCTTACGCCACACGCCAGTGCTATTCTTCTGGATCCCGAATATGGCTTGCCAGCGGCGGGAAAACGAGCACCAAACGCAGGGCTTCTGCTCGCGTACGAACAAACCGGGTATGACAAAAAGGTGCCCGGCCGACTCCCGCGCCTTCTCGACGGATGGTCGGCTCAGCGCCTGATTGAGGCAGGCGCGAACGCGGTCAAACTACTTTTGTACTATTCAAGTCGCTCGACCGCGGAGATCAACGGATTTAAGTACGAATTCGTGGAAAAAGTCGGAGCGGAGTGTGCCGCCTTGGATGTCCCTTTCTTCCTGGAGTTGGTCAGCTACGCGGAGAATATGGACGAGAAGAGTATCGAGTTTGCACGGATCAAGCATGAAGTCGTTGCCGCGGGCATGAAGGAATTTTCAAAGCCGCAATATAGCGTGGATATTTTGAAGGTCGGCATGCCGGTTAATCTTTCTTTTATCGAAGGGTCACCGACCCCCAGCGAAGAAATTCTTTCCACGCGAGAGCAAGCGAAGCGACACTTCGTGGACGCCGCGGCCTGCGCCTCGATTCCGTTCATTTACTTGTCCGAGGGCGTGAACAACGCCACATTTCAGTTTGGATTGGAGCTTGCTGCTGAAGCTGGCGCCAGGTTTTCGGGTGTACTTTGTGGAAGAGCCACATGGAAAGATGGCGTGGATATACTTGTGAAACGCGGAGAAAGCGCCCTGGAGGATTGGCTTCACACTACCGGCGCACAAAACATTCAGAATGTAAACCATCATTTGAAAGCGGCTGTTCCCTGGCAGGTGGCCGTGCAGAAATCCACCTCCGAAAAGGCTCACGTTTGAAGCGAAGCGCATGACAATCAAAACGCAAAGTCGCTACGCCTCCTCGACCGAAAGGTTAGCCGCCCGGTTGCAGGAGAATCGGGCCGGCCGGGCCGTGGGAGCCTACTCCATTTGCTCGGCGAATCGTTCCGTGCTGGAAGCTGGCATGCGGCAGGCGCGGAAAGACCAGAGCCTGCTGCTGATCGAATCCACATCGAACCAGGTGAACCAGTTTGGAGGCTACACCGGGCAGACGCCGTCTGATTTTGCTCAATATGTAGGCGGCCTGGCAGCGGCGAAGGAATTTCCCGAAGAGCGACTGGTGTTGGGCGCCGATCATCTCGGCCCCCATGTCTGGCGGCAAGAAAGCGCGCAGGCGGCAATCGAAAAGGCTTGCACACTCGCGCGCGATTCCGTGCTTGCCGGATACACCAAGATTCATCTGGATGCGAGTATGCACTGCGCAGATGACTCCGGCGATCGGCACCAGCCGCTTCCGGACGAAGTGGTCAGCGAGCGTGCGGCTCGTATCTGCCAAGCCGCGGAAACTGCTCACGCGACCTTGTCCGCCCATTTGCCAAAACCGGTGTACGTGATCGGCACGGAAGTTCCTGTCCCTGGCGGCGAATTGCAGGGTAGCGGTGCGCCGGAGATCACCAAATCGCAAGACCTCGAGCGAACCATCGAAATCGCGAAGCAAACCTTCGCACGGCATGGCTTGCATTCGGCTTGGGAACGCACGGTTGCAATCGTGGTGCAGCCGGGTGTGGAGTTTGGAGATAATGCGGTATTCGCCTACGATCCGGCTCGAACTGCATCGCTTTCCCGCTTCGCTCGCGAAAGCTGGCATGGAGTTTATGAAGCGCATTCGACGGACTATCAGTCCGGGAAGGTGCTGCGCAAAATGGTGGAGGACCACTTCGCCATACTGAAAGTCGGGCCCTGGCTTACGTTTGCATTTCGGGAAGCGGTCTTCGCGCTTGCGGCGCTGGAGGAGGAGTTGCTTTCGGGCCGCGGCAATGTGCGGTTATCCCGGGTACGCGAAGAACTGGAGCAAGCGATGCTGCGGAATCCGGCGCATTGGCGGAACTACTATCACGGCGATAAGGACGCGCTTCGGCTAGCGAGAAAGTATAGCTACAGCGATCGGTCCCGCTACTATTGGCCGCAACCAGAGGTAGCCGCGGCGCTCGAACGCCTGCTCGTTAACCTGACAACGGAGAAATTGCCCGCTTCTCTGGTCAGCCAGTACTTGCCGGAACAGGCGGCCATGATGCGTGAAGGTCGATTGGGAACTGCCCCGGCGGAGTGGATTGGGAGCAAGATTCAGGAAGTCCTTAAGCTGTATGCAGCGGCTTGCGGCGACGGCGCACAGGAGATACCGGCATGCTGAGCGAGGAACGGCGTCGTGAAATCCTGGAACTGTTGCGCACGAATGGCCGCGTCCTGGTGCGGGATCTTTCCAAGTATTTCCGCACGTCCCAGATTACCATCCGTAAGGATCTGGAATCCTTGCACCATGAAGGCCAACTCGAGCGAACTCACGGCGGCGCCCTGCCCAAGGAGACTGGCGCTCTAAAGGATAGTCCTCTACAAGAAAAGGAACGCCAGCACCGTCAGGAGAAAATTCGGATTGCCGCGGCCGCCGCGCGCAAGATACGACCAGGGCAGGTAATCATTCTGGATTCCGGTACCACCACCACGGCGATTGCGGGTGCCTGCCGGAATATAAAAAATCTTACGATCATTACGAACGCGACGAATATCGCGGCGGAACTTGCCGACTCTCCCGTGGAGGTCATACTCACGGGCGGCGTCTTGCGCCAGAATTCGTACTCCCTGGTTGGCCCGCTGGCAGAAGATTCGCTCCGGAAGTTGAGCGCGGATCTGCTGTTCCTGGGTGTGGATGGATTTGATGTTCGCTACGGCTTGACCACACCCAACATCTTGGAAGCGCGTGTGAATCGAGCGATGGCGGAAGCCGCGCGGCGCACGGTCATTGTTTGTGATTCCAGCAAGTTCGGCCGCCGGAGCTTGTCGCTGATTATGCCCGCCTCTTCGGTACACGAGGCGATCACCGACAAGAATATTTCGAAGCACGACCTGAAGGCGCTACGCGAAGCAGACATCGAAGTGACGCTGGTTTAGCGTCGAAAATTCTGCGTTTGGAAAGAGCATCCATGACGATCAAACCAGCCGAGTACGGCCAGTCAGAAACCTACAAAGAGATTCTGTCGCAGAGCGGCGTCTGGCAAGTTGTTCTGCAGGAACTGAAGCAAAGCAAATCCGTCGAAAAAATGCTGGGTAGCAACAACCGGAAGCCCTCCTGGTTATTTGTTGGATGCGGGACCAGCTTCTATCTTGCGGACGCCGCGGCAACTTCGTGGACATTACTAACGGGTGAGCCGGCACGTGCTGTTCCGGGGTCTGAGATTTTGCTGTACCCCGCCCTGACCAGTTCGGACAGCACAAATTTGCAGGCAGTGGTGATTTCGCGTTCCGGGCGCACCTCAGAGGCTGTTCGCGCCGCACGTGTGCTTCGGAATGAAATGAAAGTTCCCACCATAGGGGTGACATGCGCAGAGAAAAGTGAGCTTGAAGCGGAGTGCGATTCTGCGTTGGTGTTGAGGGCGGCCGATGAGAAGAGCACGGTCATGACCCGTTCGTTCACCTCTATGCTAATCAGTTTGCAGTGGATGGCGGCAAGGCATGCCGAAAACGCGGAGTTCTGCAACTCTTTGGAACTTATGGCTGCCCAGTTCAGCGCACGGATGCGGACCTTAGCGGAGCAGGTGGAAGACTTTGTCGTCCGACATTCGTTTGAGGACTACGTTTTTCTTGGCCAAGGACCCTTCCATGGGATTGCGCGCGAAGCTGCTCTCAAGGTGATGGAAATGTCCTGCTCCTATAGCCAATCATTCCACACGCTCGAATTTCGTCACGGCCCGAAAGCCATCGTAACTCCCCACACTGCCTTGACGTTTTTGTTGAGCCAGACGGGCCAACAATCCGAGATAGAGGTTCTGGAAGAGATGAAGGAATTGGGCGGAGCGACGATCACGGTGTGCAATAAGGCGAATGAGAACGTCCGCAGGGCGTCCGATCTTGTTCTGGAGCTGAATTTGCCTGGCGATGAGTTGGCGTTGCTGGCCCCACACATCGTACCCAGCCAATTGATGGGCTTCTTTGCAGGCGTAGGCAAAGGTTTGAACCCGGATCAGCCAAAGAACCTTACCCGCGTTGTGGTGCTGGACTAGCCTTATGAGGAGACAATTTCTTGGCCCTATTCGATGTCAGCGTCATTGGTGAATTGAATCTCGATCTGATTTTGTACGGACTACCGCAGAGCCTGGTCCTGGAACGCGAACACCTGGCAACGGACCTGAGCATAACGCTGGGCAGTTCATCGGCGATCTTTGCTCACAATCTCTCGTATCTAGGAAATCGGGTAGGTTTCAGCTCGTGCATCGGAGACGATCCATTCGGCGATATCTGCGTGCAACGCCTTTCCGCGAGCGGCGTGGACGTTTCCCACATAAAGAAGTTGCGGGGCAAAACGACGGGGCTTACCGTCATCCTCCCGCAGCGCAAGGATCGCTACATCCTGACCTATCCTGGCGCGATGTATGAAATGACCGACCGGGATTTGGACCAAAGTTTCGTTTACAACGCGAGGCATCTCCACTTGTCTTCTTATTTCCTGCAAAAGGGAATCCGGCCGCAACTAATCGATATTTTCCGCAAAGCAAAGGAAGCGGGCCTGACCACCTCACTCGACACCAACGATGATCCGGAAGACCGCTGGAGCGGTGACATTCAGCTTTTGCTTCGATACATCGACATTCTTCTGCCCAACGAGAGAGAGCTATGCAAGCTGGCGCAGACAAAAGATGTCGAGCAGGCGGCTGAATCCCTTTCACAAAAGGTACGCATTCTGGTAATCAAACGTGGCTCGCAAGGCGCGATTGCCCGGGTTGGAAAAGAAAAGTACGTGGCGTTTCCACCGGTTGTGGATGTCGTCGATCCCGTGGGCGCAGGAGATACGTTTGATGCGGGATTCGTCCACCAGTTTATTCGCGGCGCAAAAGTAGAAGACTGCTTAAAGTTCGCCAATATCGCCGGTGCTCTTTCAGTGACCCGGGCAGGGGGCACGGAAGCGTTCCGGGATGCTGGCCACCGGGAAGCATTCTTGCGCAGGCATGCCGCGGGTCTTGGTCAATCCAGTGCCCCGGCTTCCACCAAACCAATCCGTTAGGTCCGCCATTTTGCTCAAGGTGCTGGCGAAGCTTCCAGTAACAAACTGCCGCTGAATTCGACATTCAACTTGCCGACCGGTCCAGTCACTGTTCCGAGTTCCTTATTGTGAACGTAATCGGTGACTCGAAAAGTTCCAGCAGGCAGCCCCCTCATCTCCACGCCGCCCTTCCAGACACCCGGTCTTGCGGGACCTGGATTCGCACCATCCCCTTTTTCGGGAATATAGAAGGCATAGTAAAAGTGATGATCTTTTTCGATGGCATAGGCTTCTGGGAAATCGAATCCATATACGTACAAGTCCAGGAAATTGCCCTTGGAAAGCATCTTTTCGTTGTACAGGCTAATCCACTCCTTCCAGTGGGCCTCTTTCGCCTGGTTCAGATATACGGTCTTGAATTTCGCGCCGTAATCAGGCCAGGTGAACTTAGTTCCAAGCACGCCGCCCGTGCCCAATGTTGAGGCAAAATCTTCCCCAAGGTCTTGTTCGTGATCGCTAGACGCGTTGGTCACTCGAGTGAGCTCTACATGATCGCCGTACACAGCCGCTTGTGGTCCCAGCAGCGCCTTGTACATCTTCACGCGGCGCCGGACCTGAACTGGCCCCACCGGATCGGCCGTCACAGCCTGATCCATGTAACGAAGCCACGCAAGATTAGGGGGGGTGCCACACGGGCAACTTTGCGTCACGCTATCCGGCTTCAGCGCACGCGTGGTTTCGAAAATGATTTTGTAAACGTCACCCATGGCATACACCGAATCGTACGGCGAGTTGTGATGATGTTTGGGGTTGTAGCAGAGCGGCGTCGACCAAATATTGTCGAGTTTGTGGCCGTCGAATCCCCAATCACGAATAAAACGTTCCGTCACGCCCTTGTAATATTCTTGAACGGCGGGAACTGCGGGGCACAGCGTCGCCAGATTGCGCGCCATGCGAGCGGGCTTTCCGTCTTTGCCGAGAATCAGCCAGTCGGGGTGCTGCTTCACCACGTCGGAAACTACATATTTTCGCCCGCCATAACCAAAATGGCCGTCTTCCACGCCAAGCGGCAGCCACCAGAGCTGCATTTTTAATCCTTGATCATGGAATTTCTTGACCATGTCCGGGATCGCGTCGTCGGCGAAGGCAGCTGAGTTGGGTTGCCAATCGCCATAATTGTTAAACCAGCCGTCGTCCAGGGTGGCCCAGTGGATGCCCAATTCTTTCAGCTTGGGAATGGTGTCGAGCATCTGCTTCGGGGTCACCGCGAATTCATAGCCCCAGCCGCACCAGCTTACAGCGTAGTTCTCGTCATTGTTGCGCGGCTTGTCCAGGCCTTCCTTCGCAAGAACGTTGGACCAGAGGCTCAATGGTTGATAGAAGTCGCCGTGATAAACGGCAAGAAACGTTCGTGGCGTGGAAAAAACTTCTCCGGGCTTTAGAACCGTATTCGCCCGCACACGCACTTCTGCTTCGACTTTAGCACTCGCGGTTGTGTGCACAGGGATCGACAATGTAAGCGGAAGTGTCTCCACGTGGCCAATTGCCTCTCCCACGTCGCGGCTCCAGAACGCAACGACGGGAATCCCTCCACCGACATATCCAAGATCATCCTTCGTCGGCACGGGTGCGCCGAATGGATTGTCCTGCGAAAACTTTGCTGGCATCGGAAAAGTTTCGTCCTTACCCCACTTCAAACTGGCGCCTTGGAAAGTCCACAGCAGATGCGAGGGATGATTTGACTCGAGAGGGGCTGCAAACTGGTGACGCTGCAACGTGACCCAGTCCAGTGAAACATCGGACTGTCCCAGGTTGCGGATACTAAGAGAGAGAAGCGCAAGGTTTGGAAAATCGTCGTAGACTTCCAATTCCAGTGTTTCCGTCAGATCTGTCTCTGGAATTGTTCCGGTTATCTCAATGTGCTTCCCCAGCGTGCCCAGTTTCCCGGAGGTCTCACGCACTTGCGCCCGAGCCAAGTCTAGAAGCACTCCCGAGTGTTCTTTCCTCGCTAAGGAAACGACCTGGGAAAAATCACCGGACTTATCCTCTAGTGATGTCCCTCCGGTCGCGCCCGCAAGGCTGGCCGTTAATGCCCCGGACGGGGTCAAACGAAACTCCGCGGAAGGCGTGCTCACGGTGACGCTTTCGCTCGAGACCTTTACCACAATTGCGGACTTAGCGGCAGGAGGCAGTGCCTTCGTCTCGTCCTTTTTCTGGCAACCTGTCACAGAAAGGCAAACGAGGAGCCCGAACAAGAGCGGCCCAGCAGAAAGCAAATTGTGGCAAACCCCGGCTATCGACGCTCTCCCTCCATGCAAATCACGGTGCAGTCCCCGCATCTCAGTGCCATCCTTTGAACTGCGCGAATATTCTGTCTGCATTCTTGTGGTAGACCTTTTCGAGCACCCCATCGGGCAGCTCCATCCCGTAAATCTCCCACCGCCCCTGGCCCGGGTAGCCCCAGTAGGGGAAATACTCATCGGCCGTCTCTAGCCACCGGAAATAGTTCGCGTACATTGCTTCCTCTGGCTCGCTATCCGTCCCGAAAAGGATACGGTCCTGGTAATCGGAAAAAAAGTTACGCGATCGCCGCGGCTGCCTTCCGAGTTCCGCCTGGCGCGCCCCAAACTCCACAAACATGTTTGGATATTTGTCGAGCCACGCGGAGACGGCATCGAGATTCTCCGGCCAATTTGCAACATGTAAGGCAATAAACGTGGTGCGCGGATGCTTCTCGATAACGTGATTCCGTTGCGCCAGCAGCGTTTCCTTGGAAGGGAACTGCGGCCCGTAGAAGCTCCATGAAGGATTCGAAATCAGCTCTTCGTACCGTTCGTTGCGATTGTTCACCGGCGTAAAAAACGCTTCCGGGTCGGTCGAGTGAATGGCAACGGGGATACCCAGCCGTCCACATTCCTCCCAGACCGGATCAAGCCGCGGGTCATCAATCGGAATCAGCTTTCCCGTCCGGTCGCGCACTCCCAGGCCGAGATCCTTGAGCACTTTCAGTCCCCGAGCGCCTCGCCGCACAGCGTCATCCAGTTGAGCCACCATCTCCGCGCCGAAATTCGCATCGTCGATTTTGCTCCAATCATATTGAGCAAAGACGACAAAGCGGTCCGGATACGGTTTCACCATTTTGTCGAGAACCCCCTGTAATTTGTCGCCCCACATGCCGGTAAGAATTACGATTTTCTCGACATTGGCGCGATTCATTCGCCGCACCAATTCCTCGGGCGAAATTTCTTCTCCGTGGATCCCCCCGGCGTCGTTGACATGGTTATGAACGTCAATCACCGGGAACTTTGCGCGCGGAACATCGTGCGCTTCGACGTGTAGCATCGGCTTTGGGTCGAAATCCTTGAGTAGCAAGGTCATGTTCTTGGAAGCGTTGGGATCCTGAACATATTTGATATCTTGCTGTGAATTGTTGTCTTGTGTCTGGGTTTGATCCTGAGCGTGCAAGAGGGGCGGCGAAAGAACCACAACGATAGCCGCCGCTGCGAACAGAAAGAAGGTTCTCTTCAGCACCGGAACTGATCCTCGCATTCGGTGATTGCTCCTTTCGGGATAAGTCCAAGAAGAACCTGGTTCGAGATCGCTGAGCTCTTGTCGGACCCGAGTGTAACTTCATACGAAAGGAAAAGATACAATAAGTAACAATAAGAAAGTGGTTGGAGAGTATGCATGGAAGAACAGGCCTTGAACAAGCGAGGAATGAAATAGGTGCGGATTTTGAACAGTAGCACCATCACTCGGCTATGCATTCTGGCAGAGAAAATGTGCTACTCCATCCGCAAACGCCTCCGCTAGTGACCGTGCCGGGCTCTGGTATCCGTATCACGGAGGGAGTCTAGATTGCGGCCATGGACGGTAGAATTGGATTTGCACCCATGGGTTATGAGCCGCAGGCAGGTGGACTGCAACCGAACGACGAGGGCAGGCACAGCCGCACCTATGGCACATTCCGGCTGATGAATCGATCCCGCTTGGTCCTGAGCTCGGTTGCGAATATGAGGAATCGCTTGCCAGAATTGCGCAATTCTTTTGACGGAATGCTCCCCAAAAAGTGCAATGGATCCCATAAGTTCATAAGGCAATGGGCAGCCGTTGGCCGACTTAGTTGGCAGTCCATCTGCTTCCACGAGTAATGGGTTAGGTTCGCCTCAAATAGGGGGGGGGTGCGTACCGGTACCGGGCTTGGCCGGAAGCATTGACTTGAGAGCTGATTCCAACGCCCTGAGACCCAGGATGCGCATTTAGGTGAGCAGTGTGTCCAAACCAGCCTCTTCACTGACCGATGAGGCTCCTGATCATGCAGGGGTACTGCAAGACTGCCAGTACTCCTCGTCCCCTTGTTCATCCATCGCAACTGATCTATTTTCCGTTTATTTATCAGATTCATGATAGTTTTCATCGTCCCCTCGCGCATTGCCTAGTGAACATTCATGCTCAAAATCCCCCGCCACACTGAATTGCGGGACTTCTGGAGGATGCCACCCCTAGAACGACTCTCGCTCGGAAACGTATTCAGGACCCGAAGAAAGTGTTGGAGGCTCTCATGAAATTTGAGGGACTTGGTCAAGGGTTTATTGCAAAGCGTGGAGAGTCTCCGTCCGAGTCTGAAGTCTCAGAATGCAGCGCACCGAGAACGGTCAAGCTTGGCTGGATATTTGCGACTTCGCTTGCGGTTGCGGGCTTGCTTCTCCTTGTGGCCAGCGGTGCCTTTTATCGATGGCTGAAACCGGCTGGGCAGAACACAACTGGAATGGCGCGAAAAAGCCTGGAGAGGAATCTTTCAAATGGTTCGCTCCCAAGCTTGAGCCCTATCTGGAATACCCAGCACCGCTCACAAAGCGCAATCGCAGCAAACACCGGTCTCAAAGCACGTGGGACTTCCTTATCTCTCCCTCTGTTTTTCGAGGCTAATCTTGGGCAATCCAATCCTCACGTGCGTTTTCTTGCTCGCAGCGGCGGCTACACACTCTTTGTAACGCCGACCGAGACTGTGTTTGCACAAGCTCGGACATCGAGGACACACGAGCTACAAGCCGGCTCGGGATTAGCGGAATCTGATTTGACGGCACCGGCAGTTCTGCGAATGAGGTTGCTCAATGGAAACCCAACGCCGTTGGTAACTGGTGCTAAGGAACTCTCAGGTAAAGTTAACTATCTTATCGGAAATGATCCTCGCGAGTGGCACACCGACGTTCCTCTTTATTCCGAAGTGCGATCCACAGCCGTGTACCCGGGGATTGACCTCCTCTTTCATGGCGACCAGCAGCTGTTGGAGTACGATTTCTTGGTTTCTCCGGGGGCGGACCCAGGCCGAATTCGCTTCCAAGTGACGGGGGCCGATAAGTTGGAAGTTGCCGAGAATGGCGACCTCATCTTGCGTGCGGCGAAAACGGAATTCCGCATGCGCAAGCCGGTGATCTATCAGCAGATCGGTGCGCTGCGCCGGCCGGTCGACGGTGGTTTTTCACTGAAGGACAACCTTGTGGCCTTCAAACTGTCTTCCTACGATAAAAATCTCCCGCTGATTATCGATCCGTCTATCACTTTCGCTAGTTTCCTCGGCGGCACTGGCGAGGATCTTCCCGGTGGATTGGACCTCGACACCACGAATCCCGCGGCGCCAAAACTCTATGTGGCTGGATCGAGCACCAGCATCACCTCATTCGCGGAGACAAGCAAGACCCTCGGTGTCTCTCCAGGTGCGGCTAGCTACGCGTTCATCGCCAAGATCGATCCCACAACCACCGGAGCGTCCTCTCTCGACTACTTGACTTTCCTCGGAGGAAGCGTCGTTTTCAGCGGCGGCACGGCACCCTGCCAAAACATTGCAGGTTATATGAAGCTGGATGTGAGCGGGGGCGCCGGAGAGGTTGAGCCGGTCATCGTTGGCCAAACGAACTGTCAGGACTTCCCCGTTACCTCGGGGGGGCCAACCGCCGCGACGGATGATCTCTTCCTCACCCGGCTGACGCCGTCTGGCGCTGGTCTGGACAACTCCATCTTCTTCGGCGGCAATGGTTCGGAAGGGCTCAACTCTAACTCGGGCGCTTCCATCGTTGTGAACCCCGAAGGCAGCATCGCGCTGAGTGGCGCGACGACTTCCACCAACCTGCCAACTACGGCGGGCGCGTATTCAGTCTCATTCAACAACGGCGCTTTGGGGATCTATAATGATTGCTTCGTCGCTGAATTCACTCGCTCCTTCAGCATCCAGTATTTGACCTATCTGAATGTAGGCGCCGGAACCACCAGCAGCTCTGCCGCAGGTTGCGGGGTACGAGGACTCGATGCCTCGGGCAAACTCTATGCCGGCGGCAACACCTATTCTGCCACCGCCTTCAACCTCGCCAACGGCGGTACCGGCGCCAACGGATTTCAGAAAACCTTCGCTGGAACGGCGAGCACCAACGAAAACGGCTTCCTCATCCTGCTGGATCCGAGCCAGGTGGGTTTGAACCAGCTCGTTTACTCAACGTATGTGGGTGGCGGGGGTCCGACGGCGATTCAGGACGCCGACGTGGACCTTACCAACGGCTTAGTGGTGGCGACCGGCGAAACATTCGCCAACAATACGACCGCCACTCCCGACATTCCCCTGGCCAACGCTTTCCAATCCACAAATACCGCTACGGGTGGCACGGGTTTCATTACCCTTTTTGATTCGACCAAGACGGGCGCCGGCAGCTTGATAGCCTCCACCTATTTTGGCGGCAGCGCCGGCGGCGGAAGCAACTCTGCGAATGCCGTTGCCTTCGACCCGCAACCCGGCAACTCGCCGACCTTGCGAGTAATCGTCGGTGGCCAGACGACCGCCACCAACTTCCCGACTTTGAATCCGCTGCAAGCTTCCTTGGTCGGATCTCAAAACGCCTTCGTCTCCCTTTTCACGATCCCCAATTCAGGTACCAGCTTTAACATGGCGTTGCTGTTTTCCACTTACATTGGCGGCGGCGTCACCGTCTCGGGACAAAGCGACTCGATTCGCGGCCTGATTGCCGATTCCAATCACAATATTTACGCCCTCGGCCGCACGCCTTCCTCGGCCTTCTTTGGAAATACAAATCCGGCCACCACCGTCAACGGTTTTCAGGCAACTTGTGCAAGTTGTAGCGGTGGGTCTCCAACCGCGGATCTCGCCATTTTTGTCTTGGCGCCGCAGAGCAGCACAAACGTTCCGGATCTAACGGTTTCGAAATCGCACGGCGGAAATTTCGCCCAAGGACAGTCCGCAGCGCAGTACTCCATTACCGTCACGAATAGCGGAACCGGCCCCACGATCGGCACTGTGAGTCTCACCGATGCTCTTCCCTCGGGCCTCACTGCTACAACCATGTCCGGCACTGGCTGGACCTGCTCGGTCGGTACATTGACCTGCACTCGCTCGGATGCCTTGGGCGCCGGTCTCCCGTATCCCGTAATCACCCTCACAGTCAGTGTATCCACCGGTGCGCCGCCTTCGGTAACCAACACGGTTGTAGTTTCCGGTGGCAGTGAAACCAACACCAGTAACGACACGGCTTCCGACGTCACCACGATCACTTCTACTGTCGGCGCGTGCACCAACAACTTTATCGGTGCAACTGGGGGCACCTGGGCGACGGCCGCAAATTGGAGCGGCGGCATACCGGTTGTCACCGACGTGGCGTGTATTCCCTCAGGCATCACGGTGCTGCTGAACAGCGGCCTAGCCGCGGCCAACCAAACCATCAGTGGCTTAAACAGTTCCGGCACTCTCACCGTTTCGAGCGGCCCGCTGACCATCACCAATAATTCCGTGGCCAATGTCCTCAACATCAATGGCGGCACATTGGTCGTCAACGGTCAGTTCACGGTTAGCGGCGCTTTCGGGTTTACCGGCGGCTCCTTTGGAGGCACGGGGGAATTCGACTTGGAAGGGGTATTCACTTGGACCGGTGGGACCATGTGTGGGGCAATGAGTGGGTCCTCGTGCCTCTCAGGCACAAATGCCATGACCAACGCGAACGGGGGCATCAACTTCAACTCTGCGACTTCCAACAGCGTGGTGATTGAATATCGCACATTGAACAACAACGGGGCAGCGACATGGTCGGGCGTGAACGGCGTAATGACTTTTTATAATGGGGCGATCGTAAACAACCTCGCATCCACAGGGATCTGGAACTACACGAACGACAGCTTAATGCAGTTTGGGGGCGGCGCTGCTGTGGCCTTCAACAACGCGGGGACCTTCGAGAAAACCGGTGGCACAACCACGAGCACGATTGGCGTGCCTTTCAACAACACGGGAACGGTGAATGGGAACACCGCAACGCTGGCGTTCAGCGACGGAGGGAACTGCGGTTCGACTTGCACTGGTACCTATACCTCAGGCACAGGCGCCGCGATCAACTTCACGACTGGGTTATTCGCGCAGAGCGGGCCGATCAACGGCGTGGGCACGGTGAATTTCAATGGCGCGACGATGGATTTCGGCACCGGGACGGAGACGATTTCGACGACGACGGTGAACTTCACTTCTGGTGTCCTCGGCGGAACTTCACCCGGGGTTTTGAACTTTGCGACGCCGCTGAACTGGACGGGCGGCACGATGTGCGCGGGAGTGAGCCTCGGGGCGTGCTTGTCAGGGACGAATGCAACGACGAACGCGAACGGGGGCATCAACTTCAACTCCGCGACTTCGAACAGCGTGGTGATTGAATATCGCACATTGAACAACAACGGGGCAGCGACATGGTCGGGCGTGAACGGGGTGATGAGTCTTTATAACGGGGCCATCATAAACAACTTGGCAACGACAGGGATCTGGAACTACACGAACGACAGCTTAATGCAGTTTGGCGGCGGCGCTGCTGTGGCCTTCAACAACGCGGGAACGTTCGAGAAGACGGGTGGCACAGCCACCACCACGATCGGAATAGTGTTCAGCAACTCCGGGAGCGTCGCCGCGAATACGACCACGCTAGACTTCACCGGTGGAGATAATAGCTGCACGACCTGCAATGGTTCCTGGGCAGCGGGTTCCGGAGCCACGCTCGAGTTCGGGGGAGGAACCTTCAGTCCAAGCGGGGCCTTCACTGGGGCGGGAACATTGGAGTTTGAGGCTGGCATCGTGAACCTCACCGGAACTTACGGGGTTGCGGGAACCACCACTATTAACGGTGGAACTGTCAATTTCAACCAGACCACCGCGGTCACCATCCCAGGTGTTGTGAATCTGTCCTCCGGCATTTTGGCTGGTCCGGCAACCGTTTCCATCACCGGATTGCTGACCTGGTCGGGCGGCAACATGTGCACCGTGGCGGCCTGCAATGCTTCTGGGACAGGGGTCACCACTGCCAATGGAGGCATCGCGGGGACCGGCAATTATCTCTATCTCTTGGGAAGAACGCTGAACAACGCCGCCACAGCCACTTTCAACAACGCCGCAAGCTACTACTTGTATGAAGGTTATGGGGCGGTAGTGAACAATCAGTCCGGAGCCACCTGGAATCTGAACACCGATTACAACATCGCACTTTATGCGGCCCCTGCAACCTTTAACAACGTGGGGACATTTCAGAAGACCGGAGGCACAACTAGCAGCACAGTGGGGGTGACGTTTAGCAACAGCGCCTCCGGAACTGTGGCTGCGAATATGGCGACACTGAACTTTAGCGGTGGCGGGGGTGGCGCGGGCGCCTGGACGGTAAACACTGGGGCGACCTTGGAATTTTCAGGCAGCAGCACATTTGTGCTGAGTGGGACCATCGGTGGCGCGACAGCGATACTGGGCGGCGGCACGGTGAACTTCGGCGGCGGCACTGTCAACTATACCGGATCCTCCTACAACATCACGGGCGCTACGTTGGCTTCAGGCGGCACTGCGAATTTCACGGCACCCGGTGTGGTGACCAGTGTGGGCCCCGTGACGATTACCAGCGGCGCGCTGAATTTCTCAACGGGCAACGCAATCCCGATGCCGACTATGGCGCTGGGCGGCGGATTCCTGATAGGTACGGACACGGTGAACATCACCGGACTGTTGACTTGGACGAGTGGCGGGGAGATGTGCACAGTGGCGGGCTGTGGTTCGGCTGGGACCGGGGTGACCAATGCCAATGGCGGAATCGCGGGGTCTGGGAATTACCTCTATCTACTGGGCAGAACGTTGAACAACGGAAACAATGGGACCGCAACGTTCAGCAATACGGCCTCCTATGCCTTCTATGCGGGCAACGGGGCCGTGGTGAACAACCAGGCAGGATCGACGTGGAATCTGACCACCGACTATAACCTGACGCTCTACTCGGGATCTGCAACATTCAACAATCTGGGGACCTTCGAGAAGACCGGTGGCACCGCTTCCAGCGCGGTGAACGTGACCTTCAACAACTCTGGGACGGTGGCGGCAAATGCTGCCACGCTGATCTTCGGTGGTGGTGGAACCGGCGCGGGCGCTTGGGGGGTGAACACCGGCTCAACACTGCGGTTTGCCGGCGGCACATTCGCGTTGAATGGGACGATCGGCGGAGGCACGGCTGCGCTGGGTGGCGGCGCGGTGAACTTCGAAGGTGGCACGGTGAACTATACCGGGACATCGTTCAACATCGCGGGCGGGACCTCTGCCTCCGGTGGCACAGCAAATTTCACGGCGCCCGGCGTAGTGACGAATCCAGGGCCGTTGACGATTACCGGTGGCGTGCTGAACTTTTCAACGGGCAATGCAATCTCGACGCCCACGATGACGTTGGGTGCCGGCATCTTGGCTGGCACCGACACGCTCAATATCACCGGACTGCTGACGTGGACGAGCGGCGGAGAAATGTGCACGGTGACAGCCTGCAACGCGGCAGGTACAGGTGTGACAAATGCCAACGGCGGGATCGCGGGGTCAGGGAATTATCTCTATGTCTTGGGAAGAACGCTGAACAACGCAAACAATGGGACCGCAACGTTTAGCAACTCAGTTGGCTATGCCCTTTATGAGGGTTACAGCGCAGTCGTGAACAACCAGGTTGGGTCGACGTGGAATCTGACCACCGACTATAACCTGTCGCTCAACGCGGGAACAGCAACGTTCAACAATCTGGGAACCTTCGAGAAGACCGGTGGCACCGCTATCAGCACTGTGAGCGTGATATTTAACAATTCCGGAAGCATGATCGCAAACGTTGCCACCCTTGATTTTACGGGAACCTATACACAGAGCGCCGGAAATACCTTCCTCAATGGTGGCGTCATCGAAACGAGTTCTCCGCTCAGCATCCAGGCCGGAACGGTGACCGGAAGTGGATCGATTACCAGCTCTGGTTCCGCGGCAGGCATCTCGAATTCCGGTGGGACGGTTTCCCCCGGAGTTTCAACACCCACCCCCACTGTCGGAACCATCGCGATTAGCACAACTACTGCTGGGAACTACAGTCAAGGCGCGACCGGCACTTTCAACGTAAAACTTGGCGGGAAGGGTGCCGGACAATTTGACACTCTTTCTGCAACGGGGACCGCCACGCTCGCGGGCACGCTAAACGCCACGTTGATTAATTCTTATTCTCCCGCGCTTGGCGACTCGCTTACCATCCTCACGGGAGCCTCTGTCACCGGTACATTCACCACAACAAATCTCCCAGCACTCTCGGCTGGCCTGGGTTGGAAAGTTACCTATGGCGCCGGCTCCGTAACTCTCTCAGTCGTGTCTGTGTCTTCGCCCGTGGCGACACTCCCCGTCATGAGTGTGTCTTTCCCGAACACGATCGTGAACACTTCCAGTGCGGTGAACACTACCGCCACATTACAGAATACTGGCACGGCACCACTTACAATCACTTCGATCGTGCCGACCGGCACCGATGCAGCTAATTATTCCTATTCCGTCGACCCGACCAAACCCTGTCCGATCTCGCCATCGACGCTCGGCTCTGGCCTTAGCTGCACTTTGGACATTGGGTTTACTCCGCTGACCGCGGGTACCCACAACAGCGCGCAAGTCACCATCACCGACAACTCTGGCAACGTCACTGGCTCTACGCAGACGATTAGCCTGTCCGGTACGGGCATCCAATTGACCTCGATCGCTGTCACCCCACCGACCCCGCAATCGATCACCATCGGCAGCGTCCTCCCGTTTGCGGCCACTGGAACCTATTCAGATGGCAGTCAACTAACTCTGACCGCCACTGTGACGTGGAACTCCTCTAGCCCGGGGATCGCCTCGATTAGCAACACCTCTCCGACTCAAGGGCAAGCCACCGGCCTGACGGTGGGCAGCACCAACATTACCGCGGTCCAGGGGGCGATCACTTCCACGCCCGTGGATGTATTGACGGTCACTGGCGCAACGCATTTCACGGTTTCTGCTCCTGCTTCCGCCACGGAAGGCACCCCCTTTAACTTCACAGTGACGGCGCTCGACGCGTCTAACCGGCTTGTCCCGGGCTATTCGGGCACGGTTCAGTTCACGAGTACGGATGCTCAAGCAACCCTCCCTGCAAATTCGACATTGACGAGCGGGTCTAAAGTCTTCGCGGCAACTTTGAAGACCGCAGGAAACCAGGCGATCACCGCGACGGATACCGTAACAAACTCGATTGCTGGCACATCGGGCTTGATCAACGTGAGTTCGGGAGCGCCGGCGACGATGACGTCGAATGCGGGAACGACGCCGCAATCGACGGCGATCAACACAGCATTCGGAACGGCACCGGCAGTGACGGTGAAGGACGCAGGTGGCAACCCGGTTGCGG
>Ga0074045_10001341_pt1 | contig 23860 bp, 19 predicted proteins | sample BogForMeECP23OM2_FD_94442 | JGI IMG/M metagenome (GOLD analysis project Ga0074045, IMG submission 94442) | Bog forest soil microbial communities from Calvert Island, British Columbia, Canada - Bog Forest MetaG ECP23OM2 | ecosystem: Environmental > Terrestrial > Soil > Wetlands ... | reverse complement strand
AGGGCGACCTGCCGCCGAAGCATCAGCGGATCATTCCGGGCCATGAGATCGTCGGCGTGGTCGAAGAAGCGGGGCCGGCGTGTACGCGCTTCCGGGTCGGGGAGCGGGTCGGGATCGCGTGGCTGCGCGAGACCTGCGGGCGCTGCAAGTACTGCCTGCGCGACGCCGAGAATCTTTGTCCCAACGCCCGTTTCACGGGATGGGATCGCGACGGCGGATACGCGGAGTTCGCGACGGTGCGCGAGCATTTCGCGTATGCGCTGCCGGCGGGGATCGCGGACGAGGCTATCGCGCCGCTGCTCTGCGCGGGGATTATCGGTTACCGCGCGATCAAGCGCGCGCAAGTCCAACCGGGCGCCACGGTCGGACTCTACGGCTTCGGCGGGTCGGCGCATCTCGCGCTGCAGGTGCTCAGGCATTGGGGCTGCCGCGTGTTCGTGATGAGCCGGGGCGGTATCCATCAGGAGCTGGCGCGCGAACTCGGGGCGGAATGGATCGGCGCCGCGGACGAGCCACCGCCGGCGCCGCTCGACGCCGCGATCCTGTTCGCGCCGGCCGGGAACCTGGTCGTCCCCGCGCTGGAGGCGCTCGATCGCGGCGGTATCCTCGCCGTCGCGGGTATCTATCTGACGCCAATCCCGACGCTCGATTACGAACGCCATCTGTTTTACGAAAAGGAGCTGCGCAGCGTCACCGCCAACACCCGTAGGGACGGCGACGAGTTCCTTAGGCTCGCGGGCGAGATTCCGATCCGCACGCATACCGTGCCGATGGCATTCGAGGAAGCGAATCGCGCGCTCAACCAGCTCAAGCACGACGAGCTCAAAGGCGCCGCGGTCCTGCGGATTTCTTAAGCGTGCGGGGCTTGAATCAGTGCGAGGGTTTTTTGCGCGGGAGATCGTCGATATGCTCGTGGTCGTCGACGGCGCCGCCCGGCACGGTATAGCCCTCACTGGCCCAGGTTCCCAGGTCGACCATCTGGCAGCGCTCCGAGCAGAACGGCCGATGCGGATTGCGCGGCGAAGAGTCGGTTTCGCGTTTACAGGTCGGACAACGCATCAGATCACTCCTGTTTACCAGTCGCCAATTAGCCAGTTACGTCAGTAGCTAGTTTGGGCTGCGATTTGCCTAGAAGATTTCACTATCGCAGCGGTCGTCGCCACCGTTGGGATCGAAGGTATCGGCGCGATAATCGTAGGTCATGATCTCATTGTAGCAGAACGGCCGTTGATCCGGACTCTGAAACGTCAGCCGCACGTTGAGGACTATCTTGGCGCGGCCGACGCGCGCGTCGTCGTATACTTTGAGCGGGACGAAGAGATGGAAGGGGTGGGGCACCTGCGGCGAGAAATTTCCGACATTGACCGTGCTTTCATCACCGTTATCGGCTTCGGGGAGTACCTTGCCGTCGACCAGCAGGCGGAACCGGGCGACGGCGGCGCGTGCCGAAACGCTGCCGAAATTCCGGAGATCGATTATAAGGCGAGCGCTTGTGCGATCGATCACATCAAAGCTCACACGCTGCATGCCGATATAGGGACGCTCCGCAACCGTGAATAGCTCGTGGGTCACTTGGGCGGTACGCCAAGTGGCGTAAGCGCTGAAGCCGGTTGCCGCGACCATCAGCAACGCCATGAAATCGGCGAAGCGGATCGCGCTCGAGAACCGCCGAACCAGCGACCGTTCAACGACCGCTTCCAATTCCGACGCGGACATCTCATCCCGCGGGGCCTCCGCCGATTGCGACGGGTCCGGTATCTGTGAGTCCTCCTCCAATGCTGCATCCCCCCTTGCGAAACAATCCCGCGGAGCACAACAGTCAGCGCTGAACGTGAAGGTACGATTTCGGCCAAGTTGGGTAAAGACTGCTTCGCTCCGGAAACTTCTCGCCTAACCCCTCCTGCGCGGAGAGGGGAATCAGAGCAATTACCACAGTGCGCACCACTTCCTTTTAGGGGAAGGGGCCGGGGGTAGGTTCTTACGGGACCGCCAGCCACAGGACGCCCAACGGCGGCAGTCGCAACGCGAGCGAATAACCGAGGCCGTGGCATGGAATCGCCTCCGCCATGAGGGCGCCGCCGTTGCCGACATTGCTGCCGCCAAAAAATGCGGAATCCGAGTTGAGCAGCTCGAGGTAAAGTCCGGGTGCCGGCACGCCGATCCGATACCCCTCGCGCACGACCGGGGCGAAGTTGCCGACGCAGATGATCGAGCGGGCTCCGCCGCGCGGCGCGATTCGCATAAAGGCGATCACGTTGTCGTCCGCGTTGTCGGCATCGATGAAATGGAAGCCGGCCGGCTCCGCGTCGCTCTCCCAGAGCGCCGGCTCCGCGCGGTAAAGCCGATTCAGCTCGCGCACGAAGGCCTGGAGCTGACGATGGGGATCATATTGGAGCAGGTGCCACTCCAGGCTGTGATCGTGGTTCCATTCCCCCCATTGGCCGAACTCGCTGCCCATGAAGATCATCTTCTTGCCGGGCCGCGCCCACATATAGGCGTAGAGCGCCCGCAGATTCGCGAACTTCTGCCAGTCATCGCCGGGCATCTTCGCAAGCATCGAGCCCTTGCCGTGCACGACTTCGTCGTGCGAAAGCGGCAACACGAAATGTTCGCTCCAGGCGTAGAGGAAGCCGAAGGTGATGTCGCGATGATGATAGCGGCGATGAACCGGGTCGCGCGCGAAATAGTCGAGCGTATCGTTCATCCAGCCCATATCCCACTTGAAGCCGAAGCCCAGGCCGCCGAGATAAACCGGACGGCTCACCCCGGCCCACGAGGTCGATTCCTCGGCGATCATCGCGACGCCGGGGTTGTCGCGGTAGACAACTTCATTGAGCTGCTTGATGAATTCGATCGCCTCCAGATTTTCGTGGCCGCCATAGCGGTTGGGTTCCCATTGGCCGGGCTGCCGCGCGTAGTCGAGATAGAGCATCGACGCGACGGCGTCGACCCGCAGTCCGTCAGCATGAAAATCCTCCAGCCAGGCCAGCGCGTTCGCCACGAGGAAATTCCGCACCTCGTTGCGGCCGAAATTGAAAATATAGGTGCCCCATTCCGGTTGCCGTCCCTGGCGCGGATCGAGATGCTCGAAGAGCGCCGTGCCGTCGAAGCGTCCGAGGGCGAAACTGTCAGTAGGAAAATGCGCCGGAACCCAGTCGAGGAGCACGCCGATACCGCGCTGATGCAGATAGTCGACCATGAAGCGGAAGTCGTCCGGACTGCCGTAGCGCGCGGTCGGCGCAAAGAAGCCCGTCACCTGGTAGCCCCACGAGCCGGTGAACGGATGCTCCATCACGGGCATCAGCTCGACATGGGTAAAGCCCATGTCCTGGACATAATCGGCGAGGGCGGCCGCCAATTCGCGATAGGTCAGCGGGCGATCGGCCTCCTCGGGCACGCGCCGCCACGATCCCGGATGGAGCTCGTAGATCGACATCGGTGCGCGTACCAGATCGCGGCTGCGCCGTTGCTCCATCCATTGCGCGTCGTTGAATTTGTACGCGCTCGCGTAAACGACCGACGCGGTCGCGGGCGGGACCTCGGCGGCTGCCGCGAAGGGATCGGCTTTAATCTCGAGGCCGCCGTCGGGGGTGCGGATTTCGAACTTGTAACGCGCGCCGGGCGCGACGTCGGGGACGAAGAGTTCCCAGATGCCGGAGGATCCAAGCGAGCGCATCATGTGGAGGCGGCCGTCCCAGCCATTGAAATCGCCGACCACACTGACGCCGCGCGCATTCGGCGCCCAGACGGCGAAGCCGACGCCGCTCACACCGTCAATCTGATGGACGTGCGCGCCGAGCTTATGATGGGGACGCTCGTGCCGCCCTTCATTCCACAGATGCTGATCAAGTTCGCCGATAGTCGGCAAAAAACTGTACGGATCGCGAAAGGTAACGACGGCGCCGTCAGGATAGGTCGCCTCGAGCCGGTAGCGGAAGACTTCTTCGCGTTTGGCCAAAACCGTCGCGGGCAAGACCGCCTCGAACAATCCCGTCCGATCGCGACGGCGCATTGGTTGCAGCGCACCACTGTCAGGAATCACCGCCATCGCACGCGCCCCGGGACGGAAGGCGCGGATCGTTATCCCGGTGGCATTCGGATGGGCGCCGAGGATCGAATGCGGGTCCGGATGCCGTAATTCCAGCAGCCGTTTGATGTCGGCCGCTGTCGTATCGATCTTCGCCAATTCAGCCATCCGTGATTTTTCTCTTCGACAGGCGTGGAGCTATCCCTGAAACGAGCCCTCAGCCTAAACGGTTAGGCGCGGGTACTCAATTCCTTGCTTGACCCCCCGTGTGGACGATCGCGGATGATTTCCATAGAGTGGACTCGGCTAAATGAAGCGCCTCTTCTTCTATCTCCGGCGTTACCGCTCCTGGTACGCGCTCGGTTCGCTCTGTACCCTCGCCTTCGCGATTCTGCAGATGTCGCTGCCGTTGTTAATGCGCGACGCGATCAACGCGGTGCGCGACCAGACGCCACGGCGATTAGTCTGGATCGCGGTGGCGATGGTGGTGGTGGCGATCCTGATGGGAATCGCGCGGGCGCTCTCGCGGATTATCACCTTCAATACCGGGCGCAATATCGAATTCGACCTGCGCAATGATCTTTTTGCCCATCTGACGAAGCTTGGGCCGGATTTCTACGAGCGGCTCAAGACCGGCGACCTGATGTCGCGCATGGTCAACGACCTGACGGCCGTGCGCATGATGCTCGGGATGGGTGTGCTGAGCTTTACCAGCACGCCGGTCACTTATCTTTTTGCTCTGATCTTCATGCTCTCGCTCAGTGCACGGCTGACGCTGGCCACGATCGTCCCCTATCTGCTGCTTTTCGTGACGATTCGTTTTCTGACGCGCGCCATGATGGAGCGCAGTTTCAAGGTGCAGGAGGGGCTTGGTAACCTGGGAGCCAAGGTGCAGGAGAGCCTCTCGGGAATTCATCTGGTCAAGGCCTACACGCTCGAAGATCGTGAGGCCGAGCGGTTTCGCGGGCTTAACGACGGTTACAACGCGGAAAACCTCGCGCTGGCCCGGGTCCGCGGCGCCCTGATGCCGTTGATTCGCGCGGCGGTCGCGAGCTCGATGATGGTTCTGCTGGTCTATGGTGGCGCGCTGATCGAGGCGCGCCGGATCTCGATCGGCGACCTTGTGGCCTTCATGGCTTATCTTAGCGCGCTCGCCTGGCCGACGGTCTCGATTGGCTGGATGCTCTCGATCTATCAGCGCGCGAAGGCCTCGATGAAGCGCCTCGAGGCGATTTTCCTCGCCGTGCCGACGGTGACGATCGGCGAAGGTGAAGCCCGGCTCGAAACTTCCGGCGCGATCGAGTGGGATCACGTCTCATTCAGCTACTTTGCCAACAGCGCCGCCAACGGCAACGGGTCGCATGCCTGGGCGCTGCGCGATATCAGCGTCAAGGTGCCGCCCGGCGGCAAACTCGCGATTGTCGGACGGACCGGGTCCGGCAAGTCCACGATGCTCAAGCTGCTCGCGCGGCTGATCGAGCCGACCAGCGGGCAGGTGTTGCTCGACGGGCGTGACGTGCGCCAGTTGCCCCTCGCCGGCCTGCGCAAAACCGTCGGACTGGTGCCGCAGGAGCCGGTGCTCTTTTCGGACACGGTCGCGCGCAATATCGCGTTCGGCCGGATCGACGCGACGGCGGAGGAGATCGCGCAGGCGGCGCATGTCGCCGGACTCGACGGCGACCTAGCCATGATGCCGCGCGGCTTCGCCACAGTGGTCGGCGAGCGCGGGATGTCGCTCTCGGGCGGGCAGAAGCAGCGGGTCACGATCGCGCGCCTGCTGACCTACAACCCGGCGATCGTCGCGCTCGACGATGCGCTGTCGAGCGTCGACACCGAAACCGAGCAGGCCGTGCTCCACAGTCTTGAGGAGAGTGTGAAGGGCCGCACCACGATCGTGGTCGCCCATCGCGCCTCGACGGTCCGCGACGCCGACGAAATTGTCGTACTCGACGAAGGCGTGATCGCGGAGCGCGGTACCCATGAAGAACTGATGGCCCGCCGTGGTATCTACGCCGAGCTCTTCCATCGCCAACTGCTCGAGGAGGAGCTTGCGCGCTACTAACCGCGATGCAAACCGCGAACGAAGATCGACCGATCCGCTCCTACGACTGGCGGCTGCTCAAATTTATCTGGGGCTATATACGCCCGTACCGGCGCCTTTTCTGGTTGTCAGTCATCCTGATGCCGCTGAATACACTCTTCCTGCTGGCGCAGCCCTATGTCTACAAGCTGACGATCGATCTCTTTCTCACCCGGCAGCGGACCGCGCCACCACATTGGCTGACCCCCCTGCTCGCGGCGTCGCACGGTCACGAGCTGCTCGTGATGGGCGCGATGTACCTGATTCTGCTGCTCGGCGAGGTGAGCACCTTCTATGGGCAGTTCTATCTGACGATGCTGGTTGCGCAATACAGCCTGTCGGACCTGCGCGTCGCCTTGTTCCGCCACGTTGAACGGCTGCCGATGGCCTTCTTTGATCGCACGCCGGCGGGGCGGCTGGTCAGCCGGATGACCACGGATATCGACGCGATCAACGAGATGTTCAGCGCGGGCTCGCTGACCCTCTTCATGGATTTCCTGACGCTGACCGGGATCATCGTCGTGATGTTCCATTTCAACGTGCGCCTCGCGCTGTGGGCGCTGTGCGGCGTTCCGCCCCTGCTGTTCATTATCAATTTCTTCCGCCCACGGATGCGCGCGGTCTTTCGCGATCTCCGCGACCGCCTCGCGGCGCTCAATGCCTATCTGTCCGAGGCGCTCAGCGGGATGGCGGTGATTCAGCTCTTCACCCGCGAACGCGAGAGCCGACGCGAGTTCGAGCGGCTGAATCAGGACAGTCGCGATACCCAGCGCAGCTCGAATATCTATGATGGCGCGCTCTATTCCACGGTCGAGGCGCTGAGCTCAATTACCGTCGCGCTGGTCTTTTGGGTCGGCGGCGGCGACGTCATCCGGCATGTAATCACGCTCGGGACGCTGGTGGCTTTCAACGAATATGCACGGCGCTTCTTCGATCCGTTGCGCGACGTCTCCTCGAAATACACGACGCTGCAATCCGCGCTGAGCTCGGTTGAACGGATCGAGGGTCTGATGATGCTGCCGGAAGCGATCGCGAGTCCGCCGGAGCCGCGGCACGTGACCCGGGCGCTCGGCGCGATCGCCTTCGAGCACGTGTCCTTTGAGTATCGCCGTGGCGAGCCGGTACTGCGCGACCTGAGCTTTCGGGTCGAACCCGGGCAGAAGATCGCGATCGTCGGGGCGACCGGCTCGGGCAAGACCACCGTGATCAAGCTGCTCAATCGCTTTTACGACGTCACCGCGGGGCGCATCCTGGTCGACGGGGTCGACGTCCGCGAATGGGATCTGCAGGCGCTCCGTCGCACGATTGGATTAGTCCAGCAGGACGTCTTTCTGTTTGCCGCCGATATTCTCGAGAATGTCCGGCTGAGCCGTACCGATCTGAGCGAGGATCAAATCCGCGAGGCTCTCGAACGGGCGCAGGCGCTGCGGTTCGTCGAGCGGCTGCCTGATGGCATCCACGAAGAGATCCACGAGCGGGGCGCCAATCTGTCGGGCGGGCAGCGCCAGTTGCTGTCTTTCGCCCGCGCGCTCGCCTACGACCCGCGCATCCTGGTGATGGACGAGGCGACTTCGAGCGTCGACAGTGAGACCGAGCGGCTGATTCAGATCGCGCTCGATCAGTTGCTCGCGGCGCGGACCGCGCTGATCATCGCCCATCGTCTCTCGACCATCGAACGCGCCGACCGCATCCTGGTGCTCAGCAACGGCACGCTGCGCGAGAGCGGCACCCATGAGGAATTGCTCCGGCGTCCCGGCCTCTACCGCCGACTGTTCGAGTTGCAGTACGCGACCGCATCCGAACCCGCCCGCGAGTTGGTGGACTAGAGCTGTGGAGGTCGCGATGTTTCGCATGAGCCGTCGCGAGGACGCTGTTGCGACGAGTTGTCCCAATGATCGCTTGTCAGGAGTCCACGATGATCAAGGTGAGCATTTTCTATCCGAATATCCCCGGATCGAGATTCGACTTCGACTACTACTTGAATAAACACATGCCGATGTCGCTGAAGCTGTTGGGAACGGCCATCAAGAGCGTCAGCATCGAACGCGGAATCGAAGGTCGGGAAAGGGACTCGCCGCCCGCACATGTTGCGCTCTGCCATTTCGTCTGCGACTCGCGCGAGGCATTCGAGGCGGCCTTCTTTCCGAATGCGAGCGTCTTAACCGGCGATATGCCCAATTACACGGACATCGAACCCGTCATTCAGATGAGCGAGATCGCGTTCGGACGGTGACCGACGGTGGGGGATGCCACTATTCTTAAAGTAAAACTTCAGGATTTTGTCAAACCGACGGACGCGAAGTGCAATGCGCCGTCGTCGCTCCAGGCGAGCGGTTCTTCGCGCACGACCAGATCGACCCGCTTCCAACTCATCGCCCATCGTCTCTCGACCATCGAACGCGCCGACCGCCCTGGTGCTCAGCAACGGCACGCTGCGCGAGAGCGGCACGCACGAAGAGTTACTTCGTCGCCCCGGCCTCTACCGCCCACTGTTCGAACAGCAGTACGCGACGGTGTCCGAACCCGCCCGGGAGCTGGTGGATTAGCGCCGTACTCAACGCGAACGACGGCTGACTTTGCTACAAGCAGGAAAGGGACGCTGTGAGCACGTCGAGGCAGACCGCCTTGACGCCTTCGGCGAAGCGATGAGCGAAATTCTCGAGTGGTTCTAACCATTCGCCGGAGTTGGCGTCTCTGCACCTTTGCACTCTGCGTGCGTACTCGTCCATACCGATTTCTTGAAAACCACTAATTGTTGGATCCAATGGAACCGCAAAAAAACCGACTCCACCATCTGCAGGCGACTTGTTGCTGAAAGCGTCGGCTCCGCCGGATAGTGAGTGAATCCAAATCTGTCGGTATCTCTGAAGGTCGGCCAAAAACTTTTGGTGGCGTTGAATAGTCTCCGCTATGCTACGAGCATTAATCGCCGTCTGTAATAATGCATTTCTGAAACCGTTCTTGTGTAACTGACAATGACTTGCCTTTAACTTCAAGGAAAGGCGTCTATTCAGCCAGTTCGCGATGTTGTCCAGAGAAGCCTGTCCGAAAAAGACAAGAGACGCGGCGTTGTATCGCGCCGTCAAGGCTACGACTCCGACCGTTATCTTAGACCGTACTGCTTCATTAAGCAGTCGCCGCGCGTATTCTACACAGGCGACATATTCTAGGATGCCGCGCCATGCCGCCCACTCCTGACGAATGCCGATAGAGTCGCCAAGCACCGCACCTCGCTTTCCGAGTTCAATGACGCTGCGGAAATTCTGGTACCCAAGCTCATACAGGTACGGCGGAACGAAAACGTTGAATCCCTCCGGAATCATGAGCAACGATCCGATAAGGTGACTTGAAGCATAACCTAAGATTTCACCGAACCGGCACTTGTGAAGCGTAACGCGGCGGCGTCGCTCCACGCGAGCGGTTCTTCGTGCACGAGCAGATCGACCCGCTTCCAACTCACCCGGATCGCACCCGCGTCGCCGTCGACCATCAACTCGAACAGCCCCTGCTTGAGTTCCTCGGGACTGCGCGCGAGCAATTGCATGAAGGCTTGCGCCGCCTCGAAGGTCTCGAGCATCCGCGGTTGCCAGCGCCCGAAGACCTTCGGATTGTCCGCGTATTCCCCGGTCATGCCGGTGCGGACAAAGGGCAGCAGGATGCATGACGCGGTGATCATACCGGCGTCGCGCCCGAGGTTGACGCCCAGTACCTTGGGCAGTGCGAGCACGGCCCAGTTGCTGATCACGTAGCCGGGCACCGCCACCCCCGGATCGATTGCCTGACGCGACGAGACGTACACCACTTGAAGTGATTCTTTATGATAGACTGACTCGCCCGCCCACAGATGGGTCAGCGCGAGAAAGCCGTCGATTTTGGTGTCGAGCACCTCGCGCGATTCGCCGAGATTATCGATGAAGTGCTGGCGGGTGCGCGCCCGCCGCATCGCCATCGGCTCGCCCTCGACCTCGCGCAACGCGCGGCCGAGCGTGTAGCCCTTTTCCGTCAGCCCCGAGTTGCAGATCAGCAGGTTGGGCGGCTTACCACCCATCTGGTCGATAACGTAGGTGCGCGTCGCCCACAGGTCGCCGAGATTCGTCACGTCGGCCTGCACCGGAAAGGCGTTGACGCCTTGCCTGCGCAGCGCCGCGACCAGATCGAACGCGTCGCTGTAGCTGCGATGGAAATGGATGCCGACGCTGGCCGCCCCGTTGAGTCCGGCCGCCAGCGCGAAGGCCTGCCCCAGACCGCCGTCCTTGCCCGCGCCCGTGATCAGCACGCGCTTGCCGGCGACGGCGGTCCCGAGTTCGCTGGCGAAACGAAATTTTTCCGGTTCTGCGGTGAAGCTCATGGTCGTCTCCTTGCACGCGCCGGATGGCGTCGGCCGCCGCACCCGCAACGCTGGCCAACTAATTGAGCTGACTATCGCAGAGCCATCGGCCACGAAACAACCGTCTTCGTCGCGCGAAACCGCTAGAATCAGTCGTCATGAGGATCGGCCCGGCACCCAAAGCCACGTTCGCATCCACACCGCTCGGCACGCGATCGCGGTGGAGCGCATTGGCGATCCTGTTCGCGTTCCTGCTGGCGGGATGCGACGTGCGCTACCTCGCGCAAGCCGCTTACGAAGAAGGCCGCCTGCTATGGCATCGCGAGCCGATAACACAAGTGCTGGCCAAGTCTGATCTCCCCGCCGACGTCCGCGCCAAGCTCGCCACCGTGTTGACCGTGCGCAAATTCGACGAGGAGCGCCTCGGCCTCAAGGTCGGTGGTGCCTATGCGACCGTCACGAACGTCGATCAGCGTGCGATCGTCTGGGTCGTGATGGCGGCGCCGCGCGATTCGTTGACGCCCTACACCTGGTGGTTCCCGATCGTCGGCAATGTTCCTTATCGCGGCTATTTCGACAAGGAGCAGGCCGAGGCCGAGGCCACCCGGATGGAGACGGCGGGCTACGACACGTACGTCCGCTCGGCGGTCGCCTTCTCCAGCCTGGGCTTCTTCAACGACCCGTTGCTCTCGAACCTGCTCGCGCTCGACCGCGTCGAGCTGGCGGGCGTAATCACGCACGAGCTTTTCCATCGCACCTATTTTCTCGCCAGCGACGTCATGTTCGACGAATCGGCGGCGACCTGGGTCGGGAGTCGCGGCGCGATGGAGTTCTTTGCTGACACCGAGGGAGCGGATTCCGCCGACGCCGTCGCGGCCCGCGGGGTCTACGAAAGTGACCTCAAGTTCGCGGCTTTTCTTCTGCAAGAGGAGGCGCGCTTGATCCGGCTCTATCAGAGCGGCCTCCCACGCGACGAAATTCTCAAGCGCCGGGAGACGGTGTTTGCGTCGATCAACGCGGACTATGCCAAACTTAAACCATCACTTTCAGGTCTGGAGCGGTTCGATCTCGACCGGATCAAACTCAACAACGCCGTGCTCCTGAACTACCTGATCTACTTCCACGATCTCGCTAACTTTGCGACGCTCGAACGGCTCCATCATGGCGACGTCGCCGCGACGATCCGGGCGATTATCGAGCTGGCAAAGTCGGAGCCGGTCGATCCGTTTCACGCGATCTGGGCCGCCACCCTCAATGCTCCCGCGCAGTGAGTCCGACTAAGCTCGACGAGCGCGACGCAAATCATGCTGTCCCGGCTGAAGGAAGCGAACATGCTACGAGGAGGAAAGAACGTTAAAACGAAGACGGACCAAAACAGATAAGGCTATTTCTGAAGCACTCGCAATGATTTTTAAGGGCATCGAACGCTTAAGAGTCGGGTATCCAAGTCGCAAATTCACAATCGACGGTCGGCTGGTCGGCGACATTGGAGAAGTTGTTGCAGCGCGCGATTACGACGTTATTTTACATGAGAAGTCGCAGCCGGGACACGACGGATGCACCTCAGACGGCCGCTATGTTCAGATCAAGGCTACCTTCAAAGATTCCCTGACATTTGTGAGCGTTCCTCAATACTATTTGGGTTTTAAACTGTATACGAACGGCGCGTACGAGGAGATCTTCAACGGCCCTGGCAAGATCATTTTCGAGCGCTACAAACATCGCAAAAATATTGGCGTTGAATTGCTCTCGTTTCCGATTCGCGAGCTAAGCAAGCTGTCACAACAGGTCAAACAAGACGACCGTATCCCGAAGCGCCTAGTTAAACGATCTGAAGCAACGTGAACGGCGTTTCCAAGAAACCTTTATGGAGCGCAGCCCGCGCCGTACGTCAGAAGCGGCCGTGGCGCCCGGCGCCCTGCGCGAAGCGGGCGGCGCCCGCGAGGGTCTCGCCGGAACGAATCGTTTCGATCCCCAGGCGGGATTCGTTGCGCAACGCGTCGTCCAGCGACATGCCCCACTGATCGTAGGCGGAGCGCCGGTCGGACCTCATCGCGTTGCGCGGAAAGGCCGTGATCGTCTGCGCCAGCGCGAGCGCGTTGGGCAGGGCGGTACCCGGATCCACGACCCGGTTCGCGAGGCCGAACGCGAAGGCCTCGTCGCCCGCCACCCCGCGTCCGGTAAGAATCATGTCGAGGGCGCGGCTCATCCCGATCAGCCGCGGCAGACGAATCGTGCCGCCGTCGATCAGAGGCACACCGAACCGCCGGCAGTAGACGCCAAACACCGCGTCGCGCGCGGCCACCCGCAAATCGCACCACAGCGCGAGCTCCAGCCCGCCCGCGACGGCATGGCCCTCGACCGCCGCGATTACCGGCTTGCCGAGCAGCATCCGCGTGCAGCCGAGCGGGCCGTCACCGTCGATCGCGACCCGATTGCCCTGTCCCCCGGCGACCGCCTTGAGGTCCGCGCCGGCGCAGAAATGTCCCGCCGCCCCGGTCAGGACCGCGGCGTCAAGCCCCTCGTCGCTGTCGAACTTGCGGAAGGCGGCCGCGAGCGCCTCGGCGGCCGGCTGATCGACTGCGTTGCGGACTACGGGCCGGTTGATTGTCACGACCGCGATACGGCCGCTGGTGGTAAATTCAATCGACATCTGCCTGTCCCTCGCGCGCGGTGAAAAACCTAGCTGGCGTTGGTGACCGCCTTGAGCATCGGTTCGAGCGCGTCGGCCAGTTCTTCTTCGAAGCCGCCGAAAAAATGGTCCGCACCCTCGATAATCTTGAGCTGCGACCGTCCGCCCAGACGGCGATGGAGCGCTTCAAGCTGACGCGCGGGGCAGTAGCCGTCATTGTCGCCCGCGGCCAGAATAATCGGCCGGCTGAATTGTTCGAGCGCCACGGTATCAACCATCTGGATTGGCAACGCGATCAGTGTCAGCGCCGCGAGACTGCTAATCTGCGGGGCGGCGGCCATCGCAGCCATCGCACCAAACGAATAGCCGGCCAGGATCGCGCCGTCGGGCAGCACGCCCGGCTGCTCCGTCAGGAACTTCACCGCGGCGGCCGCATCGGCAGCTTCGCCCGGGCCGCCCGTATGTTCACCCTCGCTCGCGCCGACGCCGCGGAAATTGAAGCGCAACGTCGCCCAGCCGAGTTCCCACATCGCCGCCAGGACCGCGTCGACCACGTTGTTGTACATCGAGCCGCCGTACAGCGGATGGGGATGGCAGATGACGCCGCCGCGTACCGGGTCCGATCCGTCGGGCCTGGCCAGCAAGCCCTCAAGCGTCAAGTCTCCCGAACTGAAGCTGACTCGTTCTTCGTTCATCGCTATCTCCCAGGACGACTCAACGTCTGAAGTTCCAAACCTGCTATACTATAAGCGTCAGCCGTGGAAGAAACGCCAGCCAGATTCGCCGCCGATCGGACGCTCAAGCGGCTCGCACGCTGGCTCCGCCTGATGGGCGCCGACGTTTTATATGACGAAGCGCTATCCGGGGTCGAGATTTTGCATCGCGCGCGCGCCGAAGGGCGTCCGCTGCTGACGCGCGACAAGCGGCTGCGGACCGCGCCCGACGCGCTCTATCTGGAGACGCAGCTCTTCCGCGATCAGCTGCGCGAGGTAATGACGCGCTATCCGTTCGACCCGCGCCGCTTCGCTTTCACGCGCTGTCTGACCTGCAACAACCTGCTGAAGACGGTCGCGCGCGAGGTCGTCGCGCGGCGCGTGCCGCCCTTCGTCTTCGCGGCGCACGACCAGTTCGCGGTCTGCGCCAATTGCAATCGCGTCTACTGGGGCGGGACCCATCCCGCCCGCGCGCTACGTGAAATCGAGGCGCTCGGGTTATAAATCGGCTCACGAGACTTTGTGCGTGGTTCCGGCCCGGGCTAAGTTAGCGTGATGAGTACGGCAGCAAAATTCGTCAAAGTTGATCAGCCACTCTACGACTACATTATCGCGCATGGCCATAATCGCGATCCGCTTCTGGCGGAACTGGCCGACGAAACCGCGCGGAAGTGCGGTCCGCGGGCCGGAATGCAGGTTGCACCCGAGCAGGGCACGCTGATGACGATGCTCGCCCGGCTGGCCGGCGCGCGGTCGGCAATCGAGGTCGGTACTTTCACCGGCTACAGCGCGATCTGTATCGCCCGTGCGATCCCGCCCGAGGGACATCTGCTGTGCTGCGACGTGAGCGAGGAGTGGACCACGATCGCGCGCAGCTATTGGCGCAAGGCCGGCGTCAGCGGTCGCATCACGCTCAAGCTCGGGCCGGCGCTCGCAACGATCCGCGCCTTGCCGGCCGAAGCATCGCTGGATTTCGCCTTTATCGACGCCGACAAGTCAAACTATCTCAACTATTACGAGGAAATCCTGCGGCGGACCCGCGTCGGCGGACTCATTCTAATCGATAACGTGCTCTGGAGCGGCGCGGTGCTCGATCCGGCGGATCGGACCGCCGATACCCGGGCGATCCGCGAGCTCAACGAGCTTATCGCCCGCGATGATCGCGTCGACGCGGTGATGCTGGCCGTCTCGGACGGCCTGACGATTTGCCGCCGGAAATAGTCACACATTACTCATCCGGGCAGCCAAGGGAAGAAGATGGACAAGCTGATTATCGAAGTGCGTATCAATGAGTATGCCTCGCGTCGCGAGAATGCCAACGTGCCTTTCAGTCCGGCTGAAATCAGCGAAGAGGCGATGCGCTGTTGGAGCGAGGGGGCGTCGATCATTCATTATCATGCGCGCGACCCGCAGAGCGGCGCGCCGTCGTCCAAGCTCGAGCATTATGCGGAGACCGCGCGGCTGATTAAGGAGCAGAGCGATTTGCTCGTGATGCCCACGTTGGGCGCCTGGACCCTGCCGTCGCCCGAGGCGCGGATGAGCCACATTATCGAGATGGCGCGGGATGCCGCGACGCGGCCGGACTTTGGCCCGATCGATATGGGCACCAGCAACGTCGATCTCTACAACGCGCATCGCAAACAGTTCCTGACCGAGGACGTGGTCTATCACAACCCGACCAGCACCCTGCGCTACTTCGCCGAGACGATTCGCACGGCCGGCGTACGCCCATACCTGGCGCTGTGGAACGTCAGCGCGATCCGCGTCACGCAGGCCTTTGTCGAATCCGGCCTTCTCGCGCCGCCGCTCTACGCTGGGATCGTGTTGAGTGAGGCGGGGCTGTTTGCCGGCAATCCAGGAACGGTGCGTGGCTTGCAGGCGATGGTCGATTTCATCCCGGCCGAGCCGCGGATTCATTGGTCGGTGATGTGCGTCGGCGGCAATCTCTTTCCGCTGGTCGGGGCAACCGTCGAACGCGGCGGCCATATCGCCATCGGTCTCGGTGACTATCCGTATAACGAAATCGGTACGCCGCGAAACGCTGAACTGGTCGAGCGGGTGGCGGAGATGGCGCGGCAGATCGGCCGCGAAGTCGCGAGCCCGGCGGAAGCGCGCCGCATCCTCGGGCTGGGTTAAAGCGGGAAGTTACGATCCGAGTAATGGCGTAATCCGGGCGACCACTTCGTGGACGAGATCGGGAGAGCATTCCTCCGCGAACTCGGCTCGTCGCGCACGCCAGTCGAGACTCCGCACGTGATCCGCAAGGACGACGCCGGACATTGACAGCCCCTGTGGCAGCGTCACTTCAAACGGATAGCCTTTGATTTGACTGGTGACCGGGCACACCAGCGCTAGACCGCTGCGGCGATTGTACAGGATTGGCGATAGTACAAGGCCGGGCCGTCGGCCCGCCTGCTCATGGCCGGCCTGCGGATCGAAAGAGAGCCATATCAAGTCGCCCCGGTCGGGTACATAGGAGCCTCGGCGTCGTGTCACCATTGCTCGCGACCGGTGGGCGCGCCCCATCCGGTTTCGGCGTGAACATTCGCCGGGGTAATCAGCGAGACCAATTCCTCCAGCTTGTACTGCCGACGGGTTTTGCTCGGCTTCTTGACGATCACCAGCCGTTGCTTCGACAACTTTATCTCGACTTCCGAGCCTTCGCGAAGTTGGGCCGCAAGCGCAAGATGCCCGGGTATGCGAAGGGCGAGGCTATTTCCCCATTTGCGAATTTTCACCAACCCCAAGTATATACATTAGCTACACAACAAGCAACGACTGGGAAGTGCTGAAGCAATTTGGCGACGCCGAATGCGCACGCTAGACTCGTCGCGAGGAGATATTGCAGACCGATGCCGATGGATGAACGCTACGACCCCAAGCAGTTCGAGCCCAAGTGGCGCGAGGAGTGGGAACGCACGGATCTCTACCGCACGCGCGAGGAGCCGGGCCGGCCGAAATTCTACGGCCTCGAGATGTTCCCCTATCCGTCGGGCGACGGGCTGAGCGTCGGCCATCTGCATAACTACGTGCCGTGCGACGTGATCGGCCGCTACAAGCGGATGGCCGGCTTCAATGTCCTGCATGCGATGGGCTGGGACGCATTCGGCCTGCCGGCGGAAAACGACGCGCTGCTCAAGAGGCTCCATCCAAAGGAGACCGTTCCCCGCTACGCCGCGAACTTCAAGCGTCAGTTGAAGTTGGCCGGATGCGCCTACGACTGGAGCCGCGAAATTAATTCGTCCACCCCCGACTACTACAAGTGGACGCAGTGGTTCTTCCTGCTCCTTTACAAGCGCGGACTCGCCTATCGTGCGATGGGCGCGCAATGGTGGTGCGAGCAGTGCCGCACGATCCTCGCCAATGAGCAGGTGGTCAACGGTTGCTGCTGGCGGCACACCGGTACGCCGGTTTCGAAAAAAGATCTCGAGCAGTGGTTCTTCAAAATCACTGATTATGCCGATCGGCTGCTCGCGGACCTCGAAGGGATCGACTGGCCCGAGCCGATCAAGCTCATGCAGCGCAACTGGATCGGCCGCTCCGAGGGGGCGGAGATCGCGTTTGCCGTCAGCGGCCATCCCGGCTACGAGGTGCGCTTCTTCACCACGCGCCCCGATACCGTTTTCGGCGTGTCGTTCATGGTGCTCGCCCCCGAGCATCCGCTGGTCGCCGAAATCACGACGCCCGCCCAACGAGCCGAAGTTGAGGCGTACGTGACGCAGGCGCGGCGTCAGACCGAGATCGAACGTCTCTCGACGGTCAAGGAAAAGACCGGCGTGTTCACCGGTGCCTGCGCGCGTAATCCCTTTTCCAACCAGGATGTACCGATCTGGATCGCCGACTACGTGCTGATGGGTTACGGCACGGGCGCGATCATGGCGGCGCCGGGGGAGGATCAGCGCGACTATGACTTCGCGCGCAAGTACGGACTCGAAATCCCGGTCGTGACCGCGCCGGCTGACGGGACTGACGCGCCGCACGATCGCGCCTTCAGCGAGCATGGCGTCGCGGTCAATTCCGGCTTCCTCAATGGGCTGAAGACCGCCGACGCGCTCCGCGCGGTCTGCCGGTACGTCGAGGAGCACGGCTTCGGCCGGGCGACCGTCAGCTACCGGATGCGCGACTGGCTGATCTCGCGTCAGCGCTACTGGGGCTGTCCTATCCCGATTATCTACTGTGCGAAAGACGGGATCGTGCCGGTGCCCGACGAGCAGTTACCGGTCGTGCTGCCCGACATGAAAGACTACCAGCCGTCGGGCACCGGACGCTCACCGCTCGCCAACGTGCCGGCGTTCGTCAACACCATTTGCCCAAAATGCGGTGGTCCTGCCGAGCGCGAGACCGATACGCTGGATGGCTTTGCCTGTTCGTCCTGGTACTTTCTGCGCTTCGCCTCGCCGCATTACGACGCCGCGCCGTTCGAGCAAAAGGCGGGTGACTATTGGCTGCCGGTGGACCTCTATGTCGGTGGCGCCGAGCATGCCGTGATGCATCTGCTGTACGCGCGGATGTGGACCAAGGTGATGTACGACGCGGGCCTGATCAAATTCCTCGAACCCTTTCCGGTGCTGCGCAACCAGGGAATGATCTGGGCCGGCGACGGCCAGAAGATGTCGAAGAGCAAGGGCAACGTCGTTACACCCGACGCGATGGTCGAGAAATACGGCGCCGATGCCTTGCGCTTGTGGGAACTCTTCATGGGCCCGTTCGAGGAGGCGACCAACTGGAATGAAGAGGGTGTCTTCGGCACCGCGCGCTATCTATCGCGCGTATGGGGCGTCGTCCACCGCTACGTGACGGCTGGGTGCCCGGCCGGCAAGCCCAGTGCCGAGACCGTGAAGCGGGCCCATAAGACGATTCGTACTGTGACGGATCACGTCGAGCGGATGCGTTTCAATACGGCGCTCGCCGCGCTGATGGACCAGCTCAATTTTATCCAGAAGCTCAGCCCCGAAGAGCTTGGGCGCTTTGCCGTCGAGAGCTACGTGTTGTTGCTCGCGCCATTGGCGCCGTTCGTGGCGGAGGAATTCTGGCGCGAGCTCGGTCATAAGACTTCGATTCATCTCGAAGCGTGGCCGAAGTACGACGAGGCGCTGACCCGCGACGAAACGATCACGATAGTGGTGCAGGTCAACGGCAAAGTGCGCGACCGCTTGCAGGTCGAGGCCGGGGCCACCGAGGATGCCGTGATCGAGCTCGCGTTGCGCAGCGAGGCGGTCATAAAGCAGCTCGACGGCAAGCGGCCGAAGAAAGTAATCTACGTCCCCGGCAAACTCGTGAGCATCGTGGTCTAGCCGGTGTAACCGAAGCTAGCTAACTTCGCAGCAGTCATTACTGAAAGGCGGGATTCCCATGGCCGATGAAGTCGTAAAAGTTGAACGCGCGGACAATTACGTCACGCTCACGCTGAACCGTCCCGAAAAGCGCAACGCGATCAATCGCGCGATGACCGAGGGGCTCGACGCCGCGTTCGCGGCGATCGAGCAGGACAAGGAAGTCCGCGCCGTGATTATCCGCGGCGAAGGGCGCGGCTTCTGTTCCGGGCTCGACTTGCGCGACCTCGAGCAGTCGGGCGTCGGTGGTATCCCGTTTGACAAGATTATCCATCGGCTCGGCAGTTGTCCGGTGCCGACGATCGCGGCGATCCATGGCGAGGCGCTGACCGGCGGTCTCGTGATGGCGCTCTTCTGCGACCTGCGGATCGCGGGTGCGAGCGCGCGGCTCGGGATGACGCCCGCGCGGATCGGCTACCTGCCAACCTACTGGATTTTCCGCAAGTTTATCGAGATCGTCGGCCCGGCGAACGCCGCCGAAATCCTCTATCTGGCGGACCCGGTCGATACGGCGCGGGCACGCGAAATGGGACTCGTGCATAAGGTCGTGCCGGACGCCGAACTCGGCGCGGCGGCGGCCGCCTGGGCGACCAAGATTGCGGGCAACGCGCCGCTCTCGGTCCGCGCGATGAAACGAACGATCGCGCGCGTGATGAGCACCGCGTTCGAGGTCGAGCATAAGGATTTGGACGAGTTGGGCAATCAGGTCCGCACCAGCAAGGACGCGAAAGAGGGCGTGCGCGCGTTCCTCGAAAAGCGCAAAGCGGTATGGAAAGGGGAATAACTTAGAGAGCTTCGACGCGATCCGCGATTGGGGTTTCAGCCAGATCCACGGGTAAGGCGATTCCCCTGGTGCCGTCCGCCCACACCACCCGAAGCAGAGTGCGGTGCGTGCCAAGCTCCCTCCACTGACCGATAATATCAACCTGCTCGCCGGGCTTATGATACCGGCCATTATTGTCTTGGATTAGGCTAGTCAGTTTTGCAACCATTGAACTGTGCTCCTAACTTTGTAGTTGACAGTACCCTGAGCAAGCTCCATGCCGCATATCTCCGGGAGACTAACCTGTCGCGATTTAGTAGCGTCCCCAGCGATCCACGAGACTATCTTGAGGCGTACAATGATTTTGGAACATCAGGGTTATTAGCACCTGATTACGATATTTCATCAAATTTTGGCAGCAACTGCCGCATCCCATCTCCTTGGAAGTAACGTTAGAATACCCATATCTGCCATCGTCCTGAGCCGTGTCGAGCTTCAATCCGGATCTCAAAAAACGATATTCACTCAGCGACGGGAGCTTGCCCGTCAGGCGCCTGAGCGCCGCAGGGCTCAGCATAGTTGCGAGAGGAGCCGCTAAGTTTGTCTGATTCGGCCAGGGTTGCCCGCTTGCTTGGCGTGTTTCTCGTCTATCAGGCTGTCGCGATCCTTTTTTACGGCCGAACCCTGCTTTTTCATTTCGCCGACTATCACGCCGGGTCGGGACCGGATCCGCAGTTCATGTTGTGGAGCGTCGCGTGGTGGCCCTATGCGTTGAGCCATCACGTGAACCCCCTGTTCTCGAAGCTGGTTTGGGCGCCCGAGGGTTTCGACGTCGTCTGGAGCACTTCGATCAACCTGCTGAGTATCGTGGCGGCGCCGCTGACACTGCGCTTTGGGCCGGTGGTCAGTCTGAATTTGTTGGCGTTGACTACGCCGGCATTGACCGCGCTGGCGGGCTTTGTCCTGTTCCGGCGGCTCGTCGGGAAAACGGGACCCGCGTTGCTGGGCGGTTACCTGTACGGATTTTCACCCTTCATGGTAGGCCATCAGGCGGGCGCGCATATCGTGCTGACGACGGCGTTCATGATTCCCGCGATCATCCTGCTGACGTTAGGGCGGATCGAGGATCGCGTCGGCGCGACCGCATTCGTCGTCGGCCTGGCCTTGCTCTTCGTTTGCCAGTTCCTGATGGGGCTGGAATTGCTCGGCACGATCGGCCTGTTCGGGGCGACCGCGCTTGGCGTTGCGTGGTTAATCTGGCCGGAGCGGCGCGCGCGCCTGCAATCAATCGGAGCGCTGATCGCCGCAGCCCTGGCCCTGACGACGATCGTGCTTGCTCCGCTCTTATTCCATGTCCTGACGGGCAGCGGGATGGGGCGCCATCGGGTATGGGCGGATCATGGCGTCGACCTGTTCGAGTTGATCGCGCCCGGCAAATTCTTTCTGCTGGGCGATCTCTTCGATCGTGGCGGCGGCGGGGCCGCGTACGATCATTTCTCGCGTGACGTCGGTGGTTACGTCGGCCTGCCGATTCTGCTTCTCGCGATCGTTTTCTTCCGTGCCCGATGGGACGAGCGGCGCGTACGTTTTTTCGCCGTGATGCTCGCGATTATCTATGTCGCGGCGCTCGGGCCATCGTTACACTTTCGCGGGATCGAGCTCTGCGCGATGCCGTGGAAACTTTTCGACAAATTGCCGCTGATCAACAGTGCGCAGGCGGTGCGCTTCACTGTTTATTTACATCTGCTGCTCGCCCTGGTCGTGACGTTATGGATCGCCGACACGACCCTTGGGGTTTCGGCCCGGTGGGGGATTGCCGCGCTGATCGTGGCTTCGCTTCTGCCGAATCTGCTCGACCGGTCGCTCTGGGCGGCCGACCTGGGGACGCCGGAGTTTTTCACGACCAGCGCCGTCCGCGATAATTTGCGGCCCGGCGAAAATGTTCTGCTCCTCCCCTACAGCGCCAACGGGCAGGGGATGACCTGGCAGGCGCTGAGCGGGATGTATTTCGCGAGCGCGGGCGGGTGGACCGGTCCGACGCCGCCCGCGTTTGCGGCATGGCCGATAATGGCGATGTTCAATCACGGCGTATCGATACCGCTAGCCGATCAGCAGTTCCGCGCCTTTCTGGCGGCCCATCAGGTGACCGCTGTCGTCATTGATCAGCACGATCCACTCGTCGCGCGATGGCTGGCGTTGATGGATTCCCGCACCACGCAGATCACAAAAATTGGCGGTGTCATAGTCGCCCGGCCTTCAGCGGAATCGCTCGCACCATTCCGGGATGCGACGGCGATGGAGATGCGTCGCCGGATGGACGCGTCAAGCCAGCCGCCGGCGCGAAACCGATAAAACCGTTTCTTGCTCGATCGTATTCGCGTGGTAGCGTATTGCGCAGCGCGCTGACCCGGCTCGCTGCGATCCAGTTACGGTCGAGTGTTCTCGAGTTTACAATCTTCAAGACCTGACTCTTTGCCACACCGGATCTCCCGTGCCAAGCGCCGACTGGCATTTGGAACAGGCGGTCTTCTTATGCACGCTCCAGTTCGTCAGCGTCCCATCAATACCATCGAACTTTTTTATCACTGTTTCGCCACTTATGGACTCGAATCCCGCCAACATCTGAAGCACGTCACTCGTCGCTTGGCTCGCGAGCAATCCGTTCATGCTCACCACTTGTGCCTGCCGGGCGGCACCTTCGAAGTAGCTCCTAGGGCGACCTCCCGTCTCCGCAGCGAGCTTCGCGTCGCTCAGGAAATCGATGCACCACTGGCAGAAGCTCCCCGGCACGAAAGTCGCCACATTGCCTCCGATGGCGACCCCGCTGCTGTTCTCCAACGGTCGTATCAGCAACCCGATATCAATGTATGGGATCAAATATCGCCAACTCGTTTCCTGCAAATCTGCTTTCGCGTGGTAGTTATCCACGCAGCCGATAAGTACGTCGCAAGTCTTTATCGCATCTAGAGTCTCTTGCCGTGGAACGTTGTACGGAACCCCGATGAAGCGCACGCGCCGATTGATGCGACGAACCAACCGAGACATCACCGCAATCTTCCTGCGCCGAAGAAAGCCATCCAGTGCGGTCGATCCAATCATTCGCGCACGATTCGAACCCTCGACACGATCGCTATCGATCCCCACGATCTCGCCGATTCCCATGTGAGCCAATTGCTGAACTACATGACTACCTCCTCCTGATAAACCAACAACCGCCACCCGAGCGTGGCCCAACGATGCCTGACCACGACCGCCGATAAGTAATTTTTGGCTCTCGTAAAGCGGATCATCGGACTGAGCTAAATCCACACCATCCGAGGCGAAGTCTTTCAGAGTGTCGCCTAGCCATCGTAGTCGCAGTCGCTCAGCGTAATCGTCGGAGTCGGGCAGTAGAGCCATACCGCTCGCATGCGTCTCGCCAAAGACCACTGAGGCGTGCGAGCGTGACCCAATTAGATTCTGGAACATCGGCAGGAGACGCCGAGCGCTGGCGCGATCATCTTCTGAGAGACTGACCGGTCCAATCGCCGCGTGCTTGTGAAGAATGACGATAGCTAAATTCTCGGATAGAGCTTCATTCAGGATCGGTATCGTCGCGCTGCCGCGCCACGACGCACCGTGCCCGGAATTCTTCACATAGGCATTATCTGGAAGAGTTCTCACCTTTTTGATCAGCAAGAGCCGCCGATCACTCAGCCGTGCCTCGCCGGCCAGCCCAAACGCGACCGATTCGGGCCGCCGGCGAGAAATCATTGCCGATTCTAACGGTGCCACGATGTCAGCAGAAAGCCTGACCTCGACGAGTTGTGATCCCATTATGAAGGCTCTGCGAAACGCCGAATCGCTGTTGCAACGAACTGAACTAGCAGGGTGTTGAGGAAAGGGCCGAATCGCGAACTTGTCTTGGTTTGATCACGGTGACGAAGTGAGTATCGAGGTTGTCGGGGCGGTTGCTGGAGGCCGGGCGCGGCCGGTGCGGTGCGCT
>Ga0074045_10001340_pt1 | contig 23863 bp, 19 predicted proteins | sample BogForMeECP23OM2_FD_94442 | JGI IMG/M metagenome (GOLD analysis project Ga0074045, IMG submission 94442) | Bog forest soil microbial communities from Calvert Island, British Columbia, Canada - Bog Forest MetaG ECP23OM2 | ecosystem: Environmental > Terrestrial > Soil > Wetlands ... | reverse complement strand
TGTGTGGGTTATGCCTGCCTTTACCAGGCCGTACAAGGCGGGGCACTTCGCGGAGCGCGGCAGGCACCCGCAGTAGAGTCTACCGGTCGCGTTGGGCGTGAGCGGGGTGCCTGGTGCAAGCCAGTCTTTTAAGCTCCTCACGCAAAGAGCCGGGCTTAAATCCAAGAGCCATGGCCCTGCTGCTGCTAAGCGAAACATCCGCCGGGCGAGGGGCGGCCATTTCGATGCTTTGCCGCGTGCATGCATTAAGCCTGGCGTTGGGCGCTCCGAGTATATCCCGCAGCAGTTTTCCGAAATCAAAGCGGCAAATGCGCTCTAAGCCTCCGAGGTGCACAATCCCGTTTGTTTTGGAAAGCGCAAGCAAAATTCCCTGTGCGGCATTCGTAGCGCTTACCGGCGTCCTGAACTCATCCGTAAACAGGTTAATCTGCCGGCCATTCTTCATATCGTTTATCAAAGGCTGAATGAAGCTGGCCGCACCCTGTCCGGCATCGCCGAACATAAGAGCCATGCGACAAACCAATGCCCGGGGATACCTCTCCAGCACAGCCCTTTCGGCCTCAGCTTTCTGTTCCCCATAGATACAAACGGGGCAGACGGGATCATTCTCACTGTACGGCGGCTTCAGGCCGTTAAAGACCAGGTCGGATGAGATAAAGGCGAAAGGAATGCGCAGGTCCGCGCAAAGGGAGGCCAGGTTGAGAGTGGCTTCAACATTGATCCCGTGAGATGCCGCAGGATATAGCTGGCAAAAATTGGGGTTGGATTCGGCTGCTGCATGAATCAGCGCGTCGGGGCGAATTTCCTGAAGATTTTCTTTTATCTCTTTGAAGCGGGTCAGGTCGGCCCGCCGTAGGTCCACTCCCTGAAGTTGATTCTGATTCCGGCGGGCAAGGCCATATACATCCCATCGGCCCTGTGCCATGCGGCATAAATTCCAGCCCAGAAAACCGCTTGCACCGGTGACCAACAGTTTTCCCATCGACAGCCTCACCTGTTCAACAGAGCAGACCCTGTAATTGACCATCCTCGCCCCGGTGCATTACGGCCTGCAGTATAAGATCTTCCGACGCTTGAAAACCGCAATTTTTCAAAAGAACTCCACGCTCCGCGAGGTGGAAATAGACGGATACCGGACAATGCACTAACGTAAGGCTTTGATAAAGCGCACCGCCAGAAGAACCACCAGGAAAAGCAGCGCCCTCGATCCAACCAACACGCTAAACGCATCTCGTCATTTTCTTTGATAATTCAATTCTTCTCAGAACTTTGCAGCTATTGATGAATTACTGCTCGCAACCCTTATTGCCAGGCAGTCGTACAAAACACGCTCTCCCTGATAGGCTGTTTCTCCCCGCTTCAGAATGCGCCATCCACGGTTTTGGAAAACGCCTTCGGAGGCAAGACGCTCGACCAGCCGGGGAGCGGCATCGAGATATTCCACAAGCTGGGGGTCTTGAGCGAGCACGACGTGTTTGAGACCGGAGCCGGATATAATGGTGACAGGCTCCAGGACAAGACTTGCCAGGTCATAGGCTGGAATCGACGCAACGATCTGCCTGGCCTGCAGTTGAATCATGCGCGCCCGCGTATCCGGACCTACTGCTTCCCTGCTGGTACTGATCAGATCGAGCAGATGATCACGGACTTCGTTCAGTTTCGGAAACTTCCTGCAGCATTCTAGGATTGGGAGAGTCGGCGCGGAAAACCCTGGCGGACATGTCGAGCAAACTCTTGATCATAGCGCTGCCTCCCCAGGTTTTTCCCTCATAGGATGGCCCCCGGGGCCAGGGATCGACAGACCTTCTCCGCAGCCAAGGAAAAAATTGCAAGATTTTAGCGCCCTTCAGGTATAATTGATTGCAAAACCGACCTACAAGCGTAGAAAGGTATGTACAGAAAATATTTCGGCATCAAAAGATCGCCCTTCTCGATTGCGCCCGATCCGCGCTTTCTCTACATGAGCGAACAACACCGGGAGGCACTGGCTCATCTACTCTATGGGATCAGGAGCGAGGGAGGATTCGTGCTGCTCACGGGCGAGGTCGGCACGGGTAAAACGACCATCTGCCGGCGCGTCATCCAGGCGCTCCACAAGAATATCGTCGTGGCCTTCATCATACATCCCACGCTCTCGGTTGCGGAACTGCTTGCCACGGTCTGCGACGAATTCGGCATCAGCTATCCCAGGAAAACGAGCATAAAAGACCTGGTTGACAGAATAAACGCCTTCCTGCTGGATTTGAACGCCAAACGCAAAAAGGCCATTCTCATAATTGACGAGGCGCAAAACCTCAGCCATGACGTTCTCGAGCAAATCCGGCTTCTCACCAATCTCGAGACAAACGAACGGAAGCTGCTTCAAATAATTCTTGTTGGCCAGCCTGAGCTCAGGGACAAGCTGGCAAGACCGGAACTGAGGCAACTGGCCCAGCGCATCGTGGCCCGCTGTCACCTCGATGCGCTGTCAAAGGCCGACGTTTTCCTTTACGTGAATCACAGGCTTGGGGTTGCCGGGGGGAGAAGCGGACTCTTTTCACAGGACGCTCTGAACAGTTTATATATCTATAGCGGTGGGATACCCAGGTTAATCAACATTATCTGCGACCGCGCGCTCCTGGGCGCTTTTGTCCGGCAAAACGAAATCGTAGACAGGGCCACACTGGCAAAAGCCGCCGACGAGGTGCTCGGGGGTAACTTGTCCGCGACGGACCGCAGATGGAAAGCCGTAGTGACAGTGGTAATCCTGATCTGTGCCGGGCTGGGCCTGCTGTACTATTTTTCCAACGGTTTTGAATCCCAAAAGACCCCTCATGTGCCCGGCCTATCGCAGCCTTTGCCGGCTATACCGCAGGCCCCCGAGACGAGCCTATCCGGGATGGAACCAAATAATCCTGGTAGGGTTCAACCAGCGGCGCAACAGCAGGAGACCGAGGCACAGAAACCTCCTGAGTGAATTCGGCCGATAAATTTCAACCTCCAGCCGGGCTTTAGATATGTCGTATATCCTGGATGCACTAAAAAAATCCGATCAGGCTCGCGGAAACCGAAAGACACGTGCTCTGCTGGAAGAACCTGTCGAAGTAACCGTTATTCCATCTTCGCGACCTCCGAAAAGCTCACCGCGCCGGCAATATATTGTTGCGTTCGCCCTGCTTCTCAATGCCGGTTTCTTTGTTTTTTGGCTACGCCCCTGGCAATGGGGCGGAACGAACGTTTCCAGCAGCCGCATCTCAGGTGGGCAATTTTTGGAAAACCGCCGACAGGCGGCCCCGGTAATTCCGCCAGCGCCCCTGACGCAGTTGCAGGTAAAGCAGGAAGCCATGGAAAGACAGCCAGGGGGGAAGGAAAACCCAGCGCCCAATCCTCAAGCCTCTGACGCGGTGACAGCCGTTTCCGCCGCTCCGCCTGTGAGCGGAACACAAACTCACGAGACCGTTCAAGATCAAATTGTTGAAAATAAAATACCCCCTAAAGATCAAAAAGCAACGCAAAGTCTGAAAACTGAGCCGGCCCGCGCCGATCAGGCGCCGGCCCAACCCCCGTCCACGACCCCGGGCGTATCCCGAAAAGATGAAGTTGCCGTCAAAAAGCCCGATGGCCCCAAACTGCCTCAGAACCCAAAAGCTGCCGGAACAAAAAAGGGTCTAAAGACCGCAAATTTGGAAGCGGCCCCGAAGAATCAGGCCGTACGCGTTGAGCAGGCTCAGCGGCCGGCAGCCGGCAGTGGGATCATTTCAGATATCCAGCCTCTTACCGAGCTGGGTGAATCCTCGGGCAAACCGGCCGCCCTTCAGGAGCCGAAGTGGTATGAACTGGCTCCGCAAATCCGGGACGCCCTCCCAAATTTGTCCGTTTCAATGCTGATTTACTCCGAGAAACACGAGGACAGATGGATAAACATAAATGGATTCAAAAAACGGGAAGGTGAGGAGATTTCCGCGGGTCTTAAACTGGAGCAGATCACCCCGGACGGGGCAATTTTCAGCTATCATGGGCACCGTTTCTATAAGGGCGTTGTCGGAGACTAATCGTGGTTCAGGCGAACAACCCTTTTATGTTAGCCTGCAGTTCCCTGGTCTTCTGAATCCGGGCGAGGTCCCGGTCCATGCCGATCTGATCCAATTCACTCTGAGGCTGGACCAAAGCCGGATCGTCAAAGGACTTGCCTTCCCGGTGGGCGTCGATCAATGCCCGGTAACAGGAGATCATTCTGCGGATCAGCTCGGCGGCGTATTCTCTACCCTGCACCTTAAGGGTTTGCAGACCCAGGTCCATGTAGTCCCAAAGTTCTTTTCCATTGACGACAAACGCAACGTTCGGATGGCTCCTGATGCGGGAATTGATTTCTTCGATTTTTTCATCTCTGACGGAGCGTTGCCTAAGCACTTTACGCCGCTGCTCATCGGTGAGCAGGCAAAACCTGAAGCAACTTCCGCTTCTGTCCGGCCAGCCTTCGTATTCGACCAGTTCGTTTCCGTCTTCGTCCAGGTATGTGCGTTTTATATAGCTGTCGCTGATCAATTCGTGGAAAAGGCAGTTTCCGACCCCGCCGACACATCTGTTTCCGTGTATCAGCAGTTCGGTTGAAAGCCCGAGTCTGTCGGCGGATTCCTTGAAAGTCTTGAGTTTGGCCGGGGTATCGATTTCCGTGCTGGCGACGATCTGCGTGGCGCCATATTCTTTATATCGGTCCATTTGCGCCGCCGTCTGGATATTACACCCGACGCTGGCATGGATGACCAGCTCCGGGAATTTATCCCTGACAAGCTGCATGATTCCGGGTGTTTTGACTATAACTCCTTCAGCGCCCCAGGATGCGTATTTCCAGATCTTTTCGAGTACGAGCGTCCATTTCTCAGGCGGGATCTCAGCGTTTAGGGCAATCCGGATCTTCCCGCCAAGCCGTCCTGCGATTTCGATTGCTTCGCGTATATGGGAATCTTCAAGCTCCCAGGCGCACTTTCGCCTGCTGAACCCCTTTGAGCCGACGTAAACAGCCTCCGCGCCCCCTGCAAAGGCCTCTTCGACCATCCGGAGACTGCCCCCGGGCGCTAACAGCTCGTTCATATCATGCCCCTCCAGAATGAGGCATCGACCGAAGAAAAATTGATTTACAGTTGAAGTATAACCGCATTTTAAACACTAATCTACAAAGAGTCCACACCCTGACGCCATGCCTCCAGGTGGGCGCGGACCGCCGGGGCGGAAAAGGACCCTTTCCGGACGGAAACTAAACAGGCCTGCGCCGCGTCTGCCTGTTGCCTTCTCTTCGGGTTAGCCGGGCAGCGCGCGAGCGACCGTGACGGCATGCACCTCGGATGCCCCTCCCTTGCTTTTCATACCAAGCTTCCCGCTAAAATTGCCCGGTATAGGACTTTCTGGTCGTGGACATCTTCGCACCTCCCTAAAAGATTCATAACAAGGTGCTTAACTTCCTGTCCAGCTTTTCGGGGACAGTGTGCTTTTAATGAGTTGAAAGCAGGTTTGGATCTCTTCTGTCTTTAGAATCCAAATTACAGCAACGTATGCAAAGAAGCCTGCCGCTGCTGAAACGGGAACATAGACCAGATGCCCGTAGCCCCCCAGTAGCATGCGGAGCAGGCAAATAAGCGCCAGCATGGCTAATCCGGCGAGGGTTATCCTGGAAAGGTTAGCAGGTAGTCCTGCAAAACTCCCATTCTGGAGACGTCGCCTCAGCAGGGCAAAAAGGACCGAGCAGGCAACCGCCAGCACCACGGTGCTTGAGAGGGCAATGCCGGCAGTGCCAAGAAAGCGCATGAATACAAAATTGAGAAATACGTTCAATATAACCGTTGCCACACCCATTGCGAAAAGGGGGCCCGGATTCCTGAGGGCCGCAAAGAAGGCAGCATTGACAAAACTTAAGGAGTAAAAGAAAAGCCCCAGCGAATAGCAGAAAAGAATTCCCGCTGTCCGACCTGTTGCAGCCGAACCAAAGGACCCACGCTGCAAGACAATCGCCACTATTTCATTTGAAAACACAGTAAAGACGCACATCGCCGGAAATGTAATCAATGCGATGAAGACGAAACTCTGCGTGAAAAGGTGTTTTAGCCCTGCATGATCTTCGGCGACGGCCATTTTACTGATGAAAGGAAAGAGCGCTTTGGAAGTGGCCAGCACAACCAACTGGACAGGCAGATCGTTTATCCTGTATGCATACCTGAGTGCTGAGACAGAACCGGAGGAGAGCTGCGTTGCCATCATCTGATCGATGAGAATGTTTGAGTTGGCGATCAGCTCACTCCCGAGCAAAGGGAGAAACATTACTGCAAAAAGGCGCAGCTCGATCTTTTCAGGTATGGGGCGGCTGAATCGAAACCCGATTCGGTACGCACCTCCCAGCAAGAAAAGGAGCTTTAACAGTGTGCCCGTCAAGGTCCCCCAGACCAGACAGAACACGCCTAGAGATTGGCCGAACCAAATAAAAGCAATAAGCGCTAAATTGATGAGAATCGGAGCCGTGTAAAGAGTGAGAAATCTTGTCTGGGCGGTTAGTAGAGCGGCGAGGGCTATTCCTGATCCTTCTATTAAAACCAGAAAGACCAAGTACTTTTCAAGAGTTACGCCGATCTGCTGTTGCGCGGGATTGAAGCCATATCCAAGAATAGGAAACAGGGAAGCGCTGGAAAAGTATCCAGCCAAGGCTAAAAGGCAGGAACAGGCCAGGGCAATCAGAAAGAGGGAAGTAGTAACAGAGTTTATTCGCTGATGGCTGAATCTCTTTTGCCAGTCGGAATAGAGTGGGACAAATGCAGAAACAAAGGCTCCTGAAAAGACAAGTACCGTAACACCTGGAAGTGCATATGCGACATTGAAGACGTCCAGACCGGCGGAAATTCCGAACTGATGTGCCAGAGAAACTTCTTTGGCCAGTGCCAGCATTTTATCGATCAGGGACAAAATCATGATCACCAGTGTGGCTCTGGCCACACGGCCGTACAATTCCCGATTCACTTTTACGTTGACTACGGGTATGGAATACAAGCTCATTTGTGACTAAGCCCCGTAGCCGAGAAGGACTGCTTTCACGGTGGCAAGCATTATTCGGAAGTCAAGCCATAAGGACCAGTTATCTATATACTGCAGATCGAGTTCCATCCACTTCTCAAAACTCATCGCATTCCGATCCGGTGTAATCTGCCACAGGCCCGTGAGGCCCGGTTTCATAGAGAGGCGTCTTCTTTCCCGTGGTTCGTACTTGACAACTTCATCGGGTGTAGGAGGGCGCGGTCCAACAATGCTCATTTCTCCTCTGAGGACATTGAAGAGATTCGGCAGTTCATCGAGGCCGCGCTTTCTGAGAAAAAAACCGATGCCGGGGATTATTCGTGGGTCGTTGCGAATCTTGAATGCAGGCTCATCAGACTCGTTAAGCGATCTCAACTCTGCTTTCTTCGTATCGGCATCCACCACCATCGTGCGGAACTTGTAGAGATTAAACTTTCTGCCGTAAAGCCCGCAGCGTTGTTGTTTGTAAAAGCCGGGACCGGGTGAGGCTATTTTGACAGCCAGGATGACGGGGAGGAAGAGAGGCATACTGCAAAGGAGTCCGAGAAAAGCGAGAAGGTAATCGAGTGCGGTTTTTACGAGCAACGAGCCGCGAGCAAAGGGTGTTGGAGTGAGAAGGAGGGTAGGGTAATCGAAAAATCCCTCAAAGGCGATTGAATAAAATTTCGGCCGTGTTGCCAGGAATTTTCTCAGATACCAGTGGGGGAGAATGCGAATTTGAACTCCAACCGCCTCTGCGATGGCAAAGTAGCGTTGGGCCTCCTGGATTTTATCGATCGGCATGGCAAATACGATTTCATCGACTACCTCCCTGGAAAGAAAATCTTGAAGCTGCTCAATCGTTCCCATGACGCTGATATCGTTTGCAACAATTTTTCCGACGTATTCCTGATCGAGGTCGAGACATCCGGCGATTCGGCACGGATTGTCAGGATTGCGGGAAACAAACTCAATAAATTCTCGTGCTGCCTCTTTGCTCCCGATAATGACAATGAGGATATTGATGGGATATTTTGCCCCTCCTAGCATGCTAATGTGCTGGCTAAGGGAGAGAAAGACGAAGTCGATTGCAAAGAATAGGGCGAGCACGAGCCTGCTGATATCTTTGACTTTGACGACGTAGAGGCAAAGGATGAGGAGAGCAAAATTTATTATGAGGACCTCAGCCAGCCTGCGGAGATGGTGAGTATTAGTGTATTTCACGTAATGGGAATGCAGGTTGAAAAAAGCAAATGAACCGTACCAGATGATGACGATCCACGGCGTGGCTTCAATGTATTCAGAGGTGGCAAGGCCGTCGGTTGTGGCAAGGAATTGGTCTCGAATCAAAAAGGCAATCCAAAATGCCAGGACTGAGAGGAATACGTCGAGAATCCGATGCAACTGGATTTTGTAATTATCTCTGGTTGCCATAGCTCAATTCATCTTTTGTGGAAGTTTTAGATTTTCTAAATAAAGGCTTTCCAATTTCTGGGTGGATGCGTCCCATGAATACAGGCTGGAAACGGCCCTGGCTGCTTCGGCGCCAATCTCTTTCAACTGGTAAACAGAGAGGGACTCGATCTTGTCGAGAAGAGCGGAGAGTGCACCGACATTGCGCACGGGGAAGGTAAGAATACCTGAATTTGTGTTTTGCTGAATCTCTCTGTGTGGGGGAATGTCGCTGGTGATGCATATTCGCTGGTAAGAAAGGGCTTCGAGAACGGTGAGTGGAAGCCCCTCGAGTTCCGAGGGATTGATGAACGCCCGGGCATTGGAGTAGAGTTCCGAAAGGTTCTCGCCAAACTGGTACCCCGGAAAACAAATGGATGAATTCTTCCCGGCAAGACGCCTCAATTCCTGAACGTATTCTTCGGTCCCCGCGCTGTCCCCGGCGATGACGAGCTTGCAATTCCTCTCGCGTGACGAAAAGGCCGATATGAGATCTTCAATTCTTTTTTCCGGAACAAGGCGCCCGACAAAAAGAAAATACTTGTAGGATTCCAGGTTGAATTGATCGAGGAATCCGCGTTCCTTTATTGTGGCTTGCGGAATGCCGTTGGGAATATATGCGGCGTGGACTCCGTATGAGTCCAGGTAATATTTTTGCAACTCGCGAGAAACCACAATACAGCAGTGTGCGAAACGGGCGGAAAATACTTCACCGAGATGGATCGGCATAGATGCCCACAGAGGCCATTTCTTTCTTTGCCAGTCCAGACCTCCACACGTAAAAAATACCCTGGTTCCGGGCCTGAAAAGCCGGATAAGCGGAAGAAAGAGGCAAGGACCCTGGGAATAAAAATGCACTATTTCGGGGTTGGACAGGATTATGTCGATGACTGAAAGAAAGGTATGGACGAAAGCTTCCGTGTACTTCGAATTAATCGTTGGAAGTCTTCTTATACGGACTCCCTTGTAATGCGTGATGTTTTCGGGAACGTAGCGGTTTCTTGCATAAATAGTGATCCTGTGCCCCATCCCAGCCAGACGGGTATAAAGTTCCTCGCACTGGCGTTCAACGCCGCCAAAGCTTGCAGGAATTCCTCGAAGGCCCGTAACCGCGATCCCAGCCATCACGCTGCAACCATCCTCCGCGTGGAAAGGGGCGGTTGCGACGACCAGATGTCATCGAGTTGTGAAACGGTGCGCCTGATATCGAACTGCTCTGTTGCCTTACGGAGCGCATTTCGGGCAAGTGTGCTGGCACACTCCGGATTATTCAAAAGAAAAGAGACTGCGTTGGCGAGATCCGACGGATTACCGGGAGGGACGAGAAAGCCGTCTACAAGGTGTCGAAGCACGGCTGAGTTGCCGCGGACGTCCGTTGCGATAATAGGTTTCGATGCCGCCATTGCCTCGATCAGGGCAACTGATGTACCTTCGTAAAGGGATGGTAAAACAAAAATATCTGACGCGGCGAGGATCTCGGGGATATCATTTCGGCCGCCCAGAAAGAGTATGTGCTTACTGAGGTCAAGAATGGCACAACGGCGCATCAGTTCTTCACGAAGGTCACCCTCGCCAATGACAAGGAGCTTGATATTCGGGAATTCCCGTACGAGGCGCGCCATCGCTTCTATCAGGAAAAGATGGCCCTTTTCGTATGAAAGTCGCCCTATCGTGGCAAGGATCTTTTCATTGCCGCAAAGACCCAGCGATTCTCTGAATCCATTCGGAGCCCCAATGCGATTCAGTGATTTTACGTCTATTCCGTTTAGAATTGTGCGGATCTTTTCCGGTTTGGCGCCGAACTCTGCAACCAATCTGCGGGCGATATCTTCGGAAACGGCAACGACAATATCAGCCAATTTGTTGTACAGGATCCTTGTAGTTAGATGCCGGGCAAGATTTCTCGGATCGTATGGCGAGCGACCGGCAGGTAAAAATGGGTAGTGATTAACCACCAGCACAAGGTCGACTCCAGACAGCCACGCGGCCGGAACCCCAACGAACTCGGCATCGGAGAGGTGGCAGTGGACTATGGAGATGCGCTCCAGCCTGCACAACTGGGCGATATCCCGCAAGTTTTGATAAATGTAGAGCAAAAAGCGGTGAGGATAGAGGATGCTCGGGCGCACCCTGTCGAGGCGCACCACGCGGGAACCAGCCGCCTCGATCTCCTCGACCAGCTCAGAGCCGGGTTGGAGTACGCAAATAATAGTTTCATACCTGTCCCTGGGGGTCCATTTAACAAGTAGAGCAAGAAGTTTTTGTGCTCCGCCAAAATTTAGAGTGTCAATAATGTGCAGAATTTTTCGTTTTTTCTCCATCCAGATGCCTCAGCGAATACTGTCATAAATGTGAGCGGGCACGGGGTATTCGCGTTGATTAAGGATAGCTCCGGCCACTTGGACGCCGTTTGCCGATAACTTGTCCAGCGCATGTTTGCTTACCTCGCGCCTCGATCTTCCATATCTGCACACAAGGAATACTCGCTCGACAAGCTTGGCCAGGGTTACCGTTGAGGGATCCTGCAAGATGGGCTGACCGTCGAAAATGGCAATATCAAAGTTGTCAGAACAAAACCGAATGAGTTCCTCCAGTGAATATTTCTGTGCGAGCGCCGTGGAATGGTTTTCAGGAGGAGAGTGGATGCCGGCGGGCAGAATGGAAAATCCCGGGACGCCGGTTGTCACAACAAGCGAGGCGAGAGGGTGATGATTGACAGCTTCAGAGCTATGGCCATCGGCGTCTTTTGTTGCGCTGGGTCGAGCGCCGGTTGCCATATCGACGTAAAGGACTTTCAGCCCATACTTACGTACCAGAAAGAGGGCCAAATAAAAGGATAGGAAGCTTGCTCCTTCGCCCGGTGTTGCTCCGCAGATCATGACAGTTTTGGGAGGGAGCTTCGAATTGAGCATAATCCCGGCCCACACCTGGTCCAAAGCGGCAGCAATTTTGTCAAGGCGGGTCAAATGGTCCTCAATGCGATTTCCCGTCAGAAGCTGTAATCTCTCATCCAACCTCTCGGGGCTGGGCTGTTGCGGGCCTGTAGCGGTTGTAGAGTCCATCCGCAATACCTCCAAAGGTGAAAAACGCTGCATTTATGAAAAGGCAATATGCCGGTTCCACAAACATATTGTTCACGACAACGACTAACATTATCAGCCCGATAGACAGCAACATATTATACCTTGAAATGTCGTTCCGGGGAATTTTGCAGGAAAGGCTGAAAAGATGGAAAAAAATTATCCCAACGATGCTCAGATATAATGAAGTTCCGATAAGCCCAAGTTCGGCAAGCATGCCCATTATCTGGTTGTGTTGAGTTACAGCTACAAATTCAAAGGGAACGGGCAGGGCGCCCAGGTAGTTTTTCACAGTTGTACCAAACTGTGCGTGTCCCACGCCCAGGAGAGGATGGTCCATGAAGATGAGCAGCGAGCGAGTCAGGAGAGACAACCGTTCGGCAACTTCCGAAATTTGAAAAACGCCGCCAATTCTTCTTTCCACCGAAAGTAAGTTGGGAAGCTGGGCTAAAAGAAAAAGGACGACTATGCTTACGGGAAGAGCAAGTGCCTTCCACTTCGGAAAAGAAACTCGATAAAAAAACAGCATTCCCAGAAGGGCCAGGAAGAAGCCGAGATAGACTGAGCGAGTCTGAGTAAAAAAGATGGCGGGAATGAACAGGCAGAGCAGGAAAGAGAAAATGAGTCTCCCAAGGCCTTCTTTTTGCTTGAGAATGAATATTCCGCATACAAACCCGCAGATGAGCGCCGCCCCATTGAATGCCGAGTTCAAAAAGGGGCCGCGTGCACGATCCAGATGCAGCCAGATCGATGTATCCCCAATATAGCGAGGCCAAATCCATTCTCGGAGTCCGAAGAATTCCAAGGGCGCAATCAGGGCGATATATACCCCCAGGAAAAATATGCAATGGAAAACCATGCTGATGTCTTCATCGCGGGTGATGCAATACTTTGCGAAATAAAATGCGATAAATGGAAAAAGGTATGCCGTTATGAACAGAAACCAGGGAGAAGGGTCGGCGGGCTGTGCAGGAAAAAATCCGTGCAAAAGCATCGATACGAAACAGTAGACGAGGAATAGCAGCATGAGGATCTCAGTCGCTGCGCCCTGACCCCGCATCTTCCTATTGCGCAAAGGCATTGTAACAAGGAACACGATGAGAGAACAAAAAAGAATGCGTTCGATAGTGATGTCAAAAAGGCCCTGAACCCTGAGCGCGAAAAAGTAGGACCCGAAAACAGCCGTTGACACAAGCCATGCTGAGAAAAAAACAGCATGCAGAGAATATGGCGGATTCCTCTCGGAGTCTCGCTGCAAACGAAGAATGGAGAGGACAATGATTGCGGCTAAAGAAATGCCAGCGATGACAAGGAAAAACGGGATCATTGCTAAGCTACTCTAGGGATTGTGCCGATCACGGGAAGGTCCAGAAATTTTTCCACGTCCTGCGGCCTCTTGAGTGTGTGATCAAAATGATCCAGCATCAACGCTGATGCGATCCCCAGAAGCAGTCCGCTGAAAAAACCCATGATGATCAGGAAGGGTTTGTTAGGCTTATATGATTTGGACGGAACTGTGGGTTGGTCGACAACCGTAAGAGACTCTTTTTCCTGATTGAGGGCGCTGGCTAGTCTGGCTTGTTCCTCCTGATTATGCGCCGATGTATATGCATCTTTTGCCAGAACATATTCCTGTTTCAAATGCTCATAAGCTGATCTTTCCTCCGCAACCTGGCGTATGCGAGTATCAAGGCTTTCTATGTTGTTATTGTGCTCTTTGATTTTGGCCTCAATATTGTTCGCGGCAATCTCTTGCCCCTGGACAGTTCGCAGTAATTCTTCCCGCAGCGAGTTGATACTGAGCTTCAATTCCGCCTCAACCTGCTGGATGGGAGAATAGTTCTTTTCGTACTGGGATTTCATCTCATTCAGTTGGATTTGAAGCTGTGCAACCTTGTTTTTAAATGCGCTGATCGTACGGCCATATCCTTCCATGTCCGGAAGTATGGCAGGAATGCCCTCACTCGTTGCTTCTTTTTCCAACAGATCGATTACCGTTTTGATGCCGGCCAGTTCCTCCTGAAGCTCGCTTCGCTTGCCCATGGACTGAGTAAGCAGGGCACTAAGCCCGACTTCAAGATTCGTTTTTCCAGGGTCGAGGTTGAGAATCTCAACCAGAGATGTCGCTTTTTCGGCTTCGTACTGACGCAGAATATTTTCTTTTTCGACCATTCGGTCATAGAGTTGCTGTGCTTGTTGCTGAAAAAATTCATGGGAATAATCAGTTCTTAGTCTTGAGATTTCACTCGAGATCTCAAGATAAGCGTCTGATATAGCTTGTGCAATCTGGGCGGCCCGTTGCGGATTTTTTTCACTGAAGTTGATATAAAAAACGCTCGATCCTTCAAAAGTCTCGCCTTTGGGAGGTGTAACTTCCATATCTTCTTTAATATCTTGTATTTTCTCGGGGACCTCTTCAGGTCGGATATTGCCGTATACTTTTTCAACAACCTTGTTCAGAACTCTATTGGAAAAGATAATTTCTTTCTGGTCCTGAATTAGTCGCATGACGTGATTTTTCGAGTCATAGAACGTTTCTTTCTGAAGGGGATCGAGTTGCTGAGGTGAAGATAAGAAAAATTTTGCTGAGGCACGATAGACTGGCGGCAAAAGGAAGGCCAGCGCTATTGATAAAAAGAAGAATACACAGAAGATGGAAAGAACCACTTTTGACCTGTCGAACAGAATAAATATCAGTTCTCTCAGGGCATTATCTTTCTGAGACTCTCTGAATATTTCATCTTGCATATGTTCCCCGATCAATAAGAGTCATGAGTGTTACGGTAGGACGCGAACACCATTGATGTTGTAATAAGCCGAAAAACTGCTGGAAAATGGGACTATTGCCCACAAACCCTTAGTGAAGACCTTTTCGACCAAGTCGTTAAAATTGTCAATCCTTCCTTTAGGTACATAGATGATATCGGCAGGCCGAACTGCCAGGTTCACCGGTGCCGCCTGCTTGAGGGCAGCTTTCAGGTCAACCTTGAATGCGATAGGCCTTTCGAGGCCGTCGTTTCTGAAGACAATGACATCGCTAAGATCACCGGTTTTCTTAAAACCATTGGCCATGGAGAGAGCATCGAGAAGACTGGTGCGTGACGGCATCTCATAGACGCCAGGACGCTCCACTTCGCCGATGATGTAAAATTTGTTGTGGTGGATCTCGTTCAAGATCAGGGTAGCATCCAAATTCCTGATGAGATGGGAATATTTATCGTTTACAATCTCTTGAAGTTGAGCCAGCGTAAGACCCTCTGCCACGACGTTGCCGACAAGAGGGAATGCTATACGGCCGTCAGGCGCCACCGGAGCGATCTTACTTTGCCCGCGTGGGGCTGTGGTAATGGCCTTTTTTAGCTCTTCGATCTTAGCATTAAACTCTTCGAGGGCAACCGTGACGTGAGGTTCCTTAAGATATTTTGAGTATTGTTTGTTAAGAGTTGCAGCAAGTTCCTGCGGCGTGCGGGATGCCGCCTGGACATCTCCCAGGAGCGGAAGCGTTATTTTACCGTCGGTGCGTACCAGCACGGTCGTGCTGAACCGGGGATAATAGGGTAGAGTGACGCTTATCTTATCTTGCACGTCCAATCGATAAGGCTCACCTGTGGATTCATATCGAATGTGATACACGATTTCAACCACATCGGCCGGTCCGAGCCTGTATTCCGGCAAGTTGGGGACGGGCACATTTTCTATGATCTGGTGATCAGGCGAAAAAGCGGCCTTCTCGGGCGTAAGGGTCAGTGATGCCTCGACATTTTTCAGTTGCTCAACGTCTGCAGGTTGCATCACCTTGACTGCGAAGTTCTCCTTGGCTCCCGGGTCGTGAGAGCATGAGAGAAGGAAAAAGGCGCAAAAATATGCGACAGTGACAGTTCTCAACTATACCCTCCAAGCCTATAGTCGTGTTTCGGCGCAATCCTTGCGCGCAACATATTCTAGACCAAAGCGATTTTTCAAGATAGTGAAAAGTGCATCTGCCTGTTGGAGAGGCATGTTCTGAACCTGTTTTTTTGCATTTCTTCCGATTTGCTCCGCCTTCCGAGGATCACTAATTGTAGCAATGATAATTTGACGAAGTTGTTTCCAGTGACCGGCGACAAAAAAGAGGGCCGAGTGACCATCCCGTGCATACTCAAGAGTAGCAGGATTTGCAGTGACGATGACCGTTTTGCCGAGCGCCATCGATTCCAGCATTACATTCTGGCCGGCCGCGGTTTTGTTCGATCGAAGAGGCAACACCACCGCCCTGGCCGACGCAATCAAACGGATCAGCACGTCCTCTGAAACTTTCTCATTAATTACTTGAATATGCGGAGTGATGTCTTCCTGATGAGGGGTGAAGTTCTGTGACAGAATAATAGTCTTGATGTCGAGCTTTTTGACGGCTCGCAGAAGAGTGGAAAAATCACGGTCACTATTCCCGTACGCAAACAGGTAGCTGTCCTGAACTGGTGGAGGCTCGTGTGCAAGGAACTGAGTCGGGAAAGCATCCGGAAAAAAAAGGATCCTGTCTGGAGGCAGGTTGAATATGTGCTGGTAGATTGATTTCTCGATCTGGGAGGTAGTAAGGACAAGATCCATACGGGGTATAGCGAATCTTAGGGCACGAAGTCTAAATCGATAAGCTGGGCTGGTTCTGTCCAAATTTATATGGAAATCCCGCACTATGTGCATGGGACCGGGCTGTCGCGAGAAGAGGCGCTCTATGGCGCCGTAGCAGATCCCGATCCGCATGGACCAGGAAAGCACAACATCAAAATCCTTTCTCCTCCTGAATGCCAGAAAAGGGAGATAGAACTCGGATAATCTGCAGCCCGGTGTGCCGGGCTTTTTCAGAAAAGAAGACAGGCAAGAGGTGTCCAGGACTTCAACGTGGGAAAATCTTTTCCTGAAATCACGGTACAAGTACCATTGCCCTTCCTCTTTCCAGGGGACAACAAAAAGCAGGCGCAACCGCTCTCTCATTGGAATCGGCCCCCGGGGATGTGCTCTCGACCCAACAGGTTGAGAAAAAGTACCTCAAAGGCTTGAGTCATGCACTCTTGAGTCAATTTTGCAAGTGCAAACTCCTGGGCAGCCTTCCCGATCCGGCAACGAAGAGGGGCATCATTTAGCAACATTTTGATCTTTTCTGCCAGATCTCGATGATCACCCATTTTGACGAGAAGTCCCGTTTCCTCACTGCGTATGATCTCCTTCATGAAGCCGACGTCCGTGCAGACAATGGGAATCCCGGCAATCATGGATTCGATCACGGCTACGGAAAGAGTCTCCTGCTCAGGTTTTGTCGCAAGAACGCATATATCAGTTCCGGCAAGAATGTCCTGTATGTCACGCCTGAAGCCAAGAAAATGGGTGTTGGGAAAGATCCCGAGTTCACGGGCAATGGTGATGAGGCAGGGCTTCATTGGTCCATCACCAACGATTAAATAATGAGTATTTGGAAAAGATTCCAGAACAATGCGGGCAGCCTGCAAAAAAACGCCATGATCCTTATCAGGCCGCAATGCCGCGATCATACTGATAGTAGGGCAGGATGCCGGAATCCCTGTTTTCTCTTTTGCTTGGGATGGGGTGAGACCGGAGCGGCACCGGTCGATATCGACTCCGTTGTAAATGACTTCAAGCTTGCTGCGGGATATTCCCTCAACTGATGCGAGGTACTCAGCGTGGCCCGATGCTGCTGCGACAACCTTGCTGACGCCCAGGTGCAGAATTTTGCGGCCGAGCATCGTGAGCCGGTGGGACGAGTACTTTTTATGTGTCTCATTTATCCAGTTGACAATGGCGTTGATGCCCGCAATCCTTGCAGCAGGAACACCGTAAAAAAGTGCATCCCTGTGATTTATGAGAAGCAAGAGATCTGTATGGCGTGCAGAGAGAATCCGGGCCAGCTTAAAGGGGGTGGTCGGGTCAAAGCGTCGTTCCAGTAAATTTGATACGGCAGGTACGCCGGAGCGAATCAGCTCATGCCCCAGGATTCCGGGGTCTTTCAGGAAACAGACAAAAAGGTCGAATTTATCCTGGTTGATTTCAGCCAAGAAATCGAGCAGAAGCTGTTCGGCACCTCCGATGGTGAGCGTCGAGACAAACACGGTCAGCCGCACTTTTGCGCTTGTTAATTTAGACTCGGGCATTTTCTCGCACGCTTTCAAAAAGAAGCAGCAGTCTTGCCATATGGTTTTGCATACTGTGCTCTCGAATCGCATATTCTTTTGCCGCATTCCCCATGTCGATTAGTCTCTCACGACTTTCGAGCATGAGGACAAGCTTGGCTCCCAGATCGTTTACCGATCCGGGTCTAAATAGCATTCCAGTCACGCCATTTTGGATCTGCTCACTCAATGCCCCAATATTTGCGCCAAGCACAGGGGTCCCATGCATGAAACTCTCATATACACTCAATGGAGCGTTGTCTGGCCAACGGCTTGGGACTACTGAAACAAGGGCCCCCTCGATCCATCGGGATAACTCCTCACCCTCCATGAAATCGAGGAAACGAATGCGGGATCTGCAATTTGAGTATATCAGCTTTTCCAGACGCTCACGCTCACCAGAGTAGCTCCTGCCGATCAGCACAAGCTCTGGCCCGGCCGGCAACTGTTGAAAAGCCTGAATGAGTATATCGAGTCCTTTCTCATATATAATTCGGCCAAAATAGAGAATATAATTTCTTTTTTCGGAGCGGCGCGCCGTCGGCTCGGAGACCGGGTAAGCAATCAAGTGCAGGCGCTCTGGCGAGAAGCCTCCTTCGAGGAGTCTGTCGCGCATGAAGGCTGAGGGGACAACGAATGCATCCACGAGATCGTAGATATGAAGCAATCGGTGAACCAGCATAGCCAAAACACGAACAGCAGAAAGCCATAGGTTTTCTTTTACGCACCGATAGCGCAGGGCGGGCAGATAAGATCCCCTGGCGCACAGCGTACAAGGCATTCCCTGTCTCAGAAAAAGATAGGAAGGGCATAAGAGATTATAGTCTCCGATCTGGAGGACTACGGGAATTCGGAATTTTTTCAGAGTGTGGATTACGCTTGGGGACATATAATTGTAGATATTTAGCAAATACGCTACATCGGCCCCCCCGATCTCTCGGAGAAGTCTGGTCAAATATAGCCGGGCTTCAACAGAATAAATGCTACGGTCCAGGTGGCGAATGATACCTGCCGGTCGGAGCCTGATGTGTTCAAATCGAGTTTGATGCTCATTGCCTGGCGGTGGCAGGAAAAGATGACTGTAAGGCGATTGCCAGTTGCCGGCGTAACGTACGCTGAAAGGTACTGGTTCGTGACCGGTGGAAGCGAAACAGTGCATTACATCGCGTAAATATTTTTCCGTTCCGCCGTTTAGAAAAAAATACTTATTGCAGAGGACGATTTTCATGGGTAGAGAAGGGGCTGAGAGTTGGTTTGTCGGCCGTAAAAACCGGCGCTGTATTGAACGTAGGATTTTTCAACCGCATCATAGCCTTTTATCCAGATCGAGCCCTTGACCTCTCCAGAAGCCACTGTAAAGCTCAATTCACCGGCCGAAGCGAAAACTTTGGTAGGGAGGGCTCCTTTCTCGGCTAATTTTTGCCTTTCCGATTCGTGTTGCGTCAGGAACTGCCGTTTGCCCAGCAACGCCGGACTCAAATAAAAAAAGAAGATGTTGGGTGGTTTGACAAAGCTTTTCTTGATCTGACAACGGACTTGGCTGGAAAAAGCATCCATGAGCGTCTCATCCGAATTCCAGTGTAGATCGTTTCGCTCATTTGTCTTGGCATAGCCGTCAATGGTGACCAGATAGGGATTTATGCTGCCGGGATTGGGAGGAGCGAGCTTGAGCAATGCTCTAGCCTTGGAAAACGTCTCATTCAAAACTGTCCCGGAAATCTCAATGAGGAAGACCTTGGGGTTCCCGCCAGTATCGGTCAACAGTTCCTGTCCGTGTGCGGGTGCGCAAAACAAGCGCAAGAGCAGCATCAGAGGAAGTGCTATCTTCAGGATGTTCGAGCCGGCAGTCTTGCCAGCCTGACGATTGCGGTCAAACATATTATATCCTAGTGGGTGATTTCGATTAATCTCCAATAACATAAATTTCGCCACAGTGAAAGAGCACTGAGGCCGTGTTGGAAAATGCTGCTCTGATCGGATTTGAAGCGATTGCTGCATCTCAGCAGCGGAGAATGCTCTGTCCAATGAGGAGCGAAGTGCTTGGAGCGCCATGTGTGGATTCGCAGGAACTGTTTTGCTGGATTCTTGGGAGGATAAAAGTTATTTTGCCTCTTAAGCCTGCAGGCGTCTGAGTAAGGGAATACTTCGGGTGGTCCGGTCAGTGGGAGAATCGGTGCGACCGGAATCTGTTCACGGAAATAGCACCATTTCCAGCGGCGCCGATGAATATTCCCTTGCTAATCGGCAACCATCCTAACCGCAATTGTGAACGGCTGCGCCATTGCCTGATTGGGCCCCGGGAGAGAATTAAGTCATCAAAATCAGCCTATGAGACTTAGAAGGGTGATGAAAAAGGATTGGAATTCCCACATCAGGGCGAAAAAAGCTATAGACGTCACCCCGGCGAAAGCCGGGGCCAAGTGTTTTTTGTTTTAAAATCAATTAGTTGGGAAAACGCTTGGATTCCGGCTTCCGCCGGAATGACGAAATCATTAGCAATTTTCAGGCGTTTCTCCTACCAGAGAACCATTTTTCATAACCCTGTTAGAAGACGAATTAATGTATGAGGAATCGATGTCGGACTGGAAAGTTCCTGCAATTATATCGATACTAATTCTATATCTTACTGTATTTGCCTATTTTTTCTTGGATACCTTTCTGGCTAAATCTGTTCTTAGACTGGTCGGTCAAAGATTTATATTCTCAGAGCAAGTTTCCAATATCCCAGATCTATTATTTAGTATCGTCTGTGTAACAACTATTCTGGCCTGGGCAGTTCATCTGGGACTATACAGAAAGAGTGCAAAATTAAATGGCCAGGATATGTTTGAACTCATAGGGTATACTGTTCCACTCGTATTCCTGGCTAAATTTTGCATCAAATATATAGTGGGACGTATAAACACGCGTGTATGGCTGCTTAATCCCGAATTATACGGACTGCATTGGTTTCATGGTGGTGGAGATTTCAGTGGTTTCCCATCGGGTCACATGGCTGTGTTTACGGTACTGGTATTCGCTCTAGCGAGATATTTTCCTGGACTTCGAAGTCTTGCCATAGGATTTCTGTCCGCGTTAGCAATCACATTGTTAATAACTGAATATCATTTTTTCAGTGACATATTGGCTGGGGTATATCTTGGTTTCATTGTTGATTTAGTGATTTACCGAAGCCTATCGGCCATGCATCTTTCCTGAATCAGTGAAGCATGTGACCACAGCCGGTTCTGTTTTCCTGAAGGGATTTTTTATTGTAATCGTTCAGTGCCAATGTAGACAAGCTTGTTGGAAAGACAAATGGGGGACCAGGTCCGGAGCAGGCCTTACGGCGATCCGGTCCGGTGTTCAGAGAGTGTGGAAAAAGTTTTCTGAAAATAGTATAGTTGCTCGACGGTAAAGCCTTCGCGAGTTCGTATCGGTTCACCAGGGCTGCAAGCGTTCACCGCCAGACGCAGAGGATGCGGAGATAAGTGTAAAACCGGAAACGGGAAGCTTTTGGTCCTTGCTCCTTGCTCCTGTTGAATTTTGGTATCTCGACGCTCCTCGAGGGGCCTCTGCGGTGAACGATAATTTCAACAAACCGGACCCAGAATGACTTGGATTTCTAAAATCCATACGTATGGCAGGCTTATAAAGTTCAGCCATACGGTTTTTGCCCTTCCGTTTGCTCTGGCGGCCGTGCTGCTTGCAAATAGATATTACCCGGTGAGTTTCCGGACCTTTGCGCTCATCATGGTCGCGATGGCTTCGGCCAGGTCGGCGGCCATGGGGTTCAACCGCTTCGCCGATTATCGCTATGACCGCCTGAACCCGCGCACGGCGAATCGTCCTCACGTGACAGGGCATGTTGACCTGCGTTCGGTGCTCGTTCTAATTTCCCTTTCGGCGGCTGTTTTCATCATGTCCGCCGCTTTGCTCGGACGTCTTTGCCTGATAATGTCCGCACCGGTTCTGGCGGTCCTGTTTTTATATTCATTCACGAAACGGTTCACCTGCCTGTGTCATTTGATCCTGGGTTTCGGCATCGGTCTGGCCCCTGCCGGGGCCTGGGTCGCTGTCAGCGGCAAGTTGGAGTGGAGAATTCTGCTGCTCTCCTTTGCGCTCATGACCTACGTCGCGGGCTTCGATATTCTGTACGCGTGCCAGGACATCGAATTCGACCGTGAACAGGACCTTTGTTCACTGCCCGCCTGCCGGGGGGCTGCAAAAGCTTTGCTTTTCTCCACCGGACTGCATGCGCTCACACTTGTCTTTCTGCTTCTGGTCTATTTTGCCTTCGATCTCGGAAAAATATATCTCCTTTTCCTGCTGCTCATCGGGGTCCTGATCTTTGCCGAACATAAGCTGGTCCGGCCGGATTGCCTGGACAAGGTGAACGTCGCCTTTTTCCACGTAAACAGCGCAATATCCATTCTGCTCTTCCTCGGGGTCCTGGCGGGAACATGGTTCATATGAAAAGCGCATACCAAAACCTGGGTGAATTCATATCGGAACTGGGAAAAGCGGGCGAGTTGCTCCGCGTAAAGGCCCCCGTTTCCTGTGAGTTCGAGATCACGCACATTACCGACCTGGCGTCCAAAACCCCCGGAGGCGGCAAAGCCCTGCTGTTCGAGAATGTGCGGGAATCGCGCTTTCCCGTTCTGACCAACGCTTTCGGGAGCGAACGCCGGATCTGCATGGCCCTTGGAACGCACTCCCTGGACAGCCTGGCCCAAAGGCTCGAGCGCTTCGTGCGCATAGAGCCTCCGAAATCGCTCCGTCAGCTTGCCAGGCTGCTTCCAATGGGGCTCGAGTTAATCAGATTTCTGCCCCGCAGGACCTCGAGGGCCGCCTGCCAGGAAATCATATACAGGGGAGAAGAAATCGACCTTTCCATGCTGCCTGTTCTTAAGTGCTGGCCGCAGGACGGCGGCCCTTTCGTTACGCTTCCGGTCGTGATTACGCGAAGTCTGAAAACGGGCAGGCGAAACGCCGGCATGTACCGCCTCCAGGTTTTTAACCGAAATACGACCGGTATGCACTGGCACATCCACAAAGACGGCTCGAACTATTTCCAGGAGTACCGCAAGGCCGGCAAACGCATGCCGGTTGCGGTCGCAATCGGGACCGACCCGGCGGTGACCTACGCTGCGACCGCCCCCCTTCCCCGGGGAATAGACGAGATGATCCTGGCCGGCTTTATCCGGAAAAGACCGGTTCAGATGGCCCGCTGCGTCTCTGTTGACCTGGAGGTTCCGGCTGAGGCTGAATTCGTGCTCGAAGGATACGTGGACCCGGAAGAACTCCGGCAGGAGGGGCCGTTCGGCGACCACACCGGGTACTACTCGCTGGTTGGCGACTATCCGGTCTTTCACCTGACGGCGCTGACGCATCGCCGAAATCCCGTTTACGCTGCGACCGTCGTAGGGCGGCCCCCAATGGAGGACTGCTGGCTTGCCAAGGCGACAGAACGGATATTTCTCCCGCTGTTGGGCGCAATTCATCCCGAGGTGCGCAATTTTTGGATGCCCTGGGAAGGGGTGTTCCACAACATCGTGGTAATGGCAATCGATAAGGAATATCCGGGACACGCGCGCCGGATCATGAGCGCGGTATGGGGGCAGGGGCAGATGAGCTTTTCCAAGGCTGTGGCGCTTGTGGACAGCGAAGTCGACCTGAAAAACCCTCGAAAAGTCCTGGAGACCATCCTGAATGAAGTTGACGTGGAAAGCGATCTCTATATTACCGAAGGCGTCTTGGACGTCCTCGACCACAGCGCCCCCGATCCGCTTTTTGGGGCCAAGATAGGGATCGACGCGACGAGCAGGCGCCCGGACGAAAAGCAAAGACTCAAGCCCTCCGCCGGGCAAATTCCGGCAGACGAGGTTATCGAAAAAAGCCTGGGGAATACATCCGGGCTGATTTCCGCCTTCCATTCCCCCCCGCTTGATGTCCGGAACCGTCTGCTTCTTGTCACTTTCGCCAAAGACGGCCGCACTCCGGGCCGAACCGTGTCCGAGAGGCTGCTGCGCAAGCGGGCGCTAAAACCTTTTGCGATACTGGTCCTGCTCGACTCCGGGATAGACCTCCGGGATTATTCGCTCGTGCTCTGGAAGGTGTTTAATAATGTCGATCCTGGAAGGGACATTCTCAGGCAAGGCGGGCGAATGGTCATTG
>Ga0074045_10001339_pt1 | contig 23875 bp, 23 predicted proteins | sample BogForMeECP23OM2_FD_94442 | JGI IMG/M metagenome (GOLD analysis project Ga0074045, IMG submission 94442) | Bog forest soil microbial communities from Calvert Island, British Columbia, Canada - Bog Forest MetaG ECP23OM2 | ecosystem: Environmental > Terrestrial > Soil > Wetlands ... | reverse complement strand
GGCAATCGCTTCGTCCAAGGGAAATTCCATGTTCGCGCCGTAACGCAACACCTGCACGCGCGCGCCGGCAATTTCGGCGTAATAGCGATACATCGGGAAGGTTGGTTCACAAATAAGTACACTGGTGCGGGGCTCGACGAACGTATCGAAGAAAACGCGCAAAGCATCGTCGCCGCCATTCGTCAAAAGCAGTTCGTCGGGATGCACGCGGAAGTAACGTGCCAATTTGCGTGTGGGCGCGGCATATTCGGGATAAGTGGCAATCTGTTTGGCGGTGAGGCGGGCCAGAGCCTTTCGCGCCGCGACGCTGCAGCCGGTGGTGTTTTCGTTGAAGTCCAGGCGAATTTTATTGGCGCGGCCTTCGGCGGGCGCTTCATAAGTGCGGCGAAGGAGAATCGCTTTGCGCACGGGGAGTTGCACGTTCATCGGCGCACCTCGACGGCATTAGCGTGCGCCAAAAGTCCTTCGGCCCTGGCCAACACTTCCACATCGCTGGCGAGGCGGCGGAAACCGCGCGGGTCGATCGTCTGCACGCTGATGCACTTCACAAAATCACTGGCGCTGAGGCCGCCGCGACGCCGGGCCCAGCCTCCCGTCGGCAAAACGTGGTTGCTGCCGCTGGCGTAATCGCCAAAGGGTTGCGCGCTGAGCGGGCCGAGAAACACGGTTCCGGCAGAGCGGACTTTGCTCAACGGTTTGCCATCGTCCGATGGCAAGCTGAGGTGCTCCGGGGCAAAACGATTCACAAATTCACAGGCCGCGTTCCAAAACGGAGCCAGAAGGATCGCGCCCGTGTTGCGAATGGAAAGTTGCGCGGGATTGTCGGCGGGCAATTCCTGCAACTGTTCCATCACTTCGCGCTGGACTTTTTGGGCAAAGCGCACAGACGAGGTCACCAGATAGCTTCCGGCATCGGGGCCATGTTCGGCCTGCGCCAGCAAATCGGCGGCAATCCAGCGGGGATTTCCGTGATTGGCGAGCACCACGGCCTCCGTGGGCCCCGCGGGCAAATCAATGGCGCAAGTGGCGCTGACGATCTGCTTCGCGGCGGTGACATAACGATTGCCCGGCCCAAAGATTTTTTCGACGGGCGCAATCCGCTTTGTCCCATAAGCGAGCGCGGCAATCGCTTGAGCGCCGCCGACGCGGGCAAGTTGCTTAACGCCTAGCATATCCGCCGCGGCCATGAGTTCGTCGTTCGGGCGCGGACACACTGCAACGATTCGCCGCACACCGGCCACTTGCGCAGGCACCACGGTCATGACCAGCGTCGAAACCAGCGCGAAGCGTCCGCCGGGAATATAGCACCCGATGGATTCGAGCGGACGCACGATCTGCGCGACAGTTACGCCGGGCTCGACCTGAAGCGACCATTCGCGCGGCATCTGTTTTTCCGCCACGCGGCGAACATTTCCGCGGCATGAGAAATGGCACGGAGGAATCCGCGGCTGACTCGCTCTTTCGCCGCGGCAACTTCTGCGGGAGAAATCCAGAGTGAAGTGTGTTTCGGTGCGCCGGGATCAAACTTGCGATTCCATTTATCCAGCGCGGCGTCTCCCCGCAGGCGGACATCGGCCACGATTTTCGCCGCAGCCCGCAGAGCAACGCGATCATCGCCTTCCCGCAAGCGCATGAGATTGGCTTCGGTTTTCGCGGTAAGTTTCAGGATTCTCATCAGAGCACGATCTTGTTCAGGGGATATTCGACGATACCCTGAGCCTTGGCGGCCTTCAGCTTCGGCAAAATCTGCCGCACCACCGCTTCTTCGATGATAGTGTTCACGGCGACCCAATCGGAATCGCTCAACGCGGAGATGGTGGGATTCTTCAGCGCAGGGAGCACGGCGAGGACCGCGGCGAGGTCCACCTGTCTCACGTTCAACATCAACCCGACGCGCGTGGCGGCGGCAATCGCGCCCTGCAGCATCAGCACGACGTTCTCAGCCTTCTCGCGTTTCGCCGGATCATCGGCGGCTTTGCGGTTCATGATGAACACCGTGGAGGATTCAAGAACGGTATCCAGGATGCGCAAGCGATTGGCGCGCAACGAAGAGCCCGTCTCGGTAACCTCCACAATGGCGTCGGCGAGTTGCGGCACCTTCACTTCGGTGGCGCCCCAGGAAAATTCCACACGCGCTTTCACGCCGTGGCGCGCCAGGTATTTCTGGGTGATGTGCACGACCTCCGTGGCGATGGTCTTCCCCTCCAGATCGCGCGGAGAGCGAATGGCCGAGTCCTCAGGAACCGCAAGCACCCATTTCACGCGCGCCAGCCGCTGCTTCGCATAGACGAGTTCCGCAAGCTCCAATACATCCGCATTTGTTTCCACCACCCAATCGTGGCCGGTGATTCCGGCATCGAGCGCGCCGGATTCCACGTAACGCGCCATCTCTTGCGCGCGCACCAGCAGGCACTCGATTTCGGCGTCATCAATCGCGGGCACGTAACTGCGGGAACTCAGCGTGACCTTCCATCCGGCGCGGGCCAGGAGGTCAACGGTGGCATCCTGCAAACTGCCTTTGGGAATGCCCAATTTCAAGACGCTCATTCCGCCCCCTTTTTGCCGTATACATCTTCAACCGCGAAAGCCCGTTCCGCAATGACAAGCGGCGTGCCGTCGGGCGCCAGTTCACGAAAAAAGCAGCTGCGGTAGCCCTCGTGGCAAACGCCGGGGCCCACCGGTTCGACGCGGATGAGGAGGGAGTCAGCGTCGCAATCAAAAAGGATCTGGCGAACGCGGAGGACGTGACCACTCGTTTCACCCTTCTTCCAGAGGCGCTTGCGGGTGCGGCTATAGAAATGGACCTCGCCGGTGCGCCGGGTATTTTCGAGCGCTTCGGCATTCATGAAGCCGAGCATCAGCACCTCCCGGGTGGCATGGTCCTGAATCACCACGGGGATCAGCCCGTCCAGTTTTGTGAAATCAAGTTCCACCAGAGCCTCCCAAAAACAAAAAACCCGCTGGGGCGATTCACGCCAGCGGGCCGATAAGAGCTTTGTGCTACGTAAGCGCTATACAGACCACAACGGGCGCGGCTGGAAGCCGTGATGATGATGGTGCCGATGCGCCCGAAAAATCATTACCTGAAGAAAATACACAATAGGAGAAGGCGGGGTCAAACCAAAATTCAAAGGCCATGCATGGGAATTTTCGATACTAGCTGCGGGAAACGATCCCCTGCGGTGTGTTTGAACTGTAGTTGACGGTTATGAGGAGATGCAGGGCCACTCCAAACTTGCCATTGGCAAGGGTTTCCACGCGCACCACCTCCCCCACGTACTCGCAGTTCATGGGGTCATGGGCGGAGCTAAAGGGAAATGTCACAAAAACGCGCATACCCTTGTAGTAGTTGGCCCGGCGCGTATGGAAATAGATGCCTTCCTTGGATGCGTTGATACTGACAGGGAGATCTTCGAAGTGCTGGTCGCGTGGCTCAGACGGGCGAACGCGGAGGGGCTTGGCGATTTTGGCTCGCCGGCTGCTGCGCTTCTCGGCGTACTGCTTTTCAGACACTTCAGCCATAGTATCGTCCTGCGGGCGGGGTCACTTCTATGATTGGGGGAGTGGGGTGAAACGTCAAGGCATTGCGGTGAATCTGATACTGACAGGACAATAACAGAGCGGTGAAGGGGGCAAAAAAAGTGGGCGAGAAATTGCTCAAATCCGATGCGGAATGGAAGAAGTCGCTTACGCAGAACCAGTACTATGTGACCCGCCAAAAGGGGACGGAACCCCCATTTACGGGCGAATACGAGGCTACTGCAACGCCCGGAACGTATAAGTGTGTGTGTTGCGGGCAGCCCCTTTTCCGGTCGGAGACCAAGTTTCATTCCGGTTGTGGCTGGCCAAGCTTCTTCGCGCCCGCGAATGGGGAAGTGGTGGAAGAGGAAACCGACAGCACGCACGGGATGGTTCGCACGGAGGTCAAGTGCAGCCAGTGCGAAGCCCACCTGGGCCACGTGTTTGAGGATGGGCCTGGGCCCACGGGATTGCGCTACTGCATCAATTCTGTGGCGCTGAAGCTGGAAAAAGACTAAAAGAAGGCGCGATCCAGCCCGCGTTTGCTGTTTCCAAGGGCGAGGTTTTCCGATTGAGCAAGCGACACAATTACGCGGCGGGGCAGGAGCAGGCTACCATCTCGGCGACCGGATCGGACTGGCGTTCCCAAGCCGCAACCAAAAGCACTTTGTGGCCGGTGGGATAGCGGAAAATGTAATAGACGCTGTCGTTGCCATCGAGTTCGAAGAAACCGGGCCGGCGCACATCGGGCCGTCCGGCAATCCCGGCGCTGAGCATCAGGCGGAGTTCCGCCAACTGTTCCGGAGTGTGGCTCCGAAGGTCTTCGAGAATGGGCGGTAGTTTGTGAATATTCGTCATTTGCTTATCCTTCATCCGCCGTAGCAGCATGTTGTGACCTACAACCATTAAGACGTAAAAACCGGCAAAATGTTTCATGAAAACAACCGCACCAGAAAATAAACGCCAAAGAAACGCTTGCTCAAGCATCACTTCGTTGGATGCACGGTACTGGGGTTGGGGTAGGAAAGTGAGAGGCTAACACTGCACGTGACAAAGGTAGCGCCCAAAATGGCCCCAAATCGGTTGAGCAGGTAACGTTAACGCAAGTGACATCTGGCCCGTACAAATTCATTTTGTGGCGGGCTGGCCGCCCGGCCCGGACAGTCCTCTTCAGTCAACGCATAAAGAACGGGTTACTAGCTTGCATACTACTTGCGCGAATGGGTTTTTCTTGCGATAGTGAGGACTGAGATTTTCGCAACACTGAGGATGTCCACGTGGCTAAACAAGGATCAAAGCTCCCAAGGAAGTCCGTTCGCGACGAAAAATCCGAGTTTGGGAAAGACCGCCGGCGTCGCCATCACCACTACCTGGTAACCGTCAATTACGCCGATGGAGAGACCTTTGGCCGCGTATATACGGACAAGGACAAAGCGACGCGATTTGCCGAACGGCAGCGCCGCTCACCGGTGGTCAAGTCTGCGCGCGTAAGCCAGGTATCCTGAGGATACGCAACGGCGGAATACGAAACGCGCCGGGATTTGGATTTTGGCGTGGTGGCGTGCTATAAAATTAGTAGTCGAGCGGCCTTAGTATAATGGTAGTACGGAACCTTGCCAAGGTTCAGGCGTGAGTTCGATTCTCATAGGCCGCTCCATTCCTTCCAGGCAGTTACTCCGCAGCCTACTCTTCCCCTGATCGCTAGGATTTTAATACCGTGCACACCGTGGCGCAGATTGGCCCGCCTATGTTGAATGTGGCGGCAACACGGGCGCCTTGCACCTGCAACGGCTTTGGAACCTTGCCAAGCAACTGCCAGGCACACCAGCCGAGCATGGCAACCCCGGTTGCGCCGATGGGGTGGCCTTTCGCAATCAGTCCGCCGGAAGTGTTGATGCCGCACTCCCCATCCACCTTGGCTTTTCCTTCGACCCAGTAGCGCGCACCTTTGCCGTACTCCGCTTTTCCCAAAACTTCCGTGCCCAGCGCTCCCATCACCGTGAAGCAATCATGGATCTCGGCGACCTTCACATCGTCATGTGTAACTCCTGCCATGCGGTAAGCATCCTTCATGGCCTTGATCGCGCCAGCGGGACGCAGCACATCGCGGCCTGCTTTTTTCAGGGGGTCGGTCGCCTGCGCGTACCCGGCAATCTCGACACAGTCTTGTTTGGCGACGCCGAGCTTTGCCAGCCCCTCCTCGGTCGCCAGAATCAGCGCGGCGTAGCCGTCGGTGATCTGGGAACAATCGTAAGTCTTCAGTGGCAGCCCTTCGACGATATAGCGATTAATGCCGCCGATCTGCATCGCCTGTGCGACGGTAAGTTCGACGTTGCGCATCTGCGCGTACTCGTTGTGGCGGGCGGTCGCATACTCGGTGACCGCGATGTGCGCCAGATGCTCTTCGGGAATGCCGTGCACCTTCAGGTAGCACTCCATGACTTCCGCAAAGAGGTGGGGGAATATGTACACCTTGCCTTCACGTTCGCCGGGATGCGAAAAATAGCCGAGGGCCTGGCCGATAAGCTTGCCATCCATTTTGCCTTCGGCATCGCGCATTTTTTCGTAGCCGATGGCAATGCCGATGTCGCCCCACCTGATTTGCAATTTCTGGATGACGGAGATGACTGCTTGGCCACCGGAGGCGCAGGCATTCTCGACGGACTCGATCGGCTTGCCGGCCAGTCCCGGAATATCGGCCACGAGCCCCGCGAGCAGCCCTTGCTGGTTCAGCGATATATTGCAAACGGCGCCCACGGAGCCCACATCAATTGCGGACGGCTCCGCTTTGATCTCCGCGCAAGTCTCCGTAACGGCGCGGCGAAGAATCTCGGGCACGGACATGCCCATGAGCTTTCCGAACTTCGATTGATGATAGGCAGCGATGTAAATGCGCTTCATAAAACACCTCTCAGGATGATTTCCGCTCCGATGAAATCGAATCGCCCTCGCGAGCCTCAGCCTTTAGATGCCGCAGGTGGTCCTGAAGATTGAGCTTCAGGACCTTACCATAAGCGTTGCGGGGCAATGCTTCGACAAAGATGACTTGCCGGGGCAATTTGATTTTGTTGATTCGGGGGCGAAGGAAATCGATGATCTCGGCTTCGCTCGCGTGCGTAGACGGCTTTAACGCAACGAAGGCGACTGGCACCTCGCCCCATTTTTCGTCGGCCATGCCAATGACGGAGCCCTCAGCGATGGCTGGATGATCGAGTAGCTCCTTCTCGATTTCCGCGGGATAAATGTTGACGCCGCCGCTGATGATCATGTCTTTGGTGCGGCCCGCAATGTAGAAGAACCCATCTGCATCGCATCGTCCCAGGTCGCCCGTGTGCAACCATCCTTGCGCGTCCAGCGCCTGGGCGGTGGCGGTTGGATCGTTCCAGTAGCCCCGGCAGACATGTGGGCCGCGCAGGCAAAGTTCGCCAACCTCATCCGCGGCGACCGGCCTGCCATTGGCCTCCACAATCCTGGCCTCGGAAAACATCATGGGCTTGCCAATCGAACCTGGCTTGCGCACGGAGTCCTCGTCGCTCATGGCAAAGCAGTTCACCCCGGCTTCGGTGAGCCCGTAGCCTTGTCGAAAAACCAAGCCGCGTTCCTGGCAGGCGCGCAGAACTTCCAGCGGGAGCGGTGCGCCTCCGCTGCAACACCAGCGCAGGTGGCTGGTATCGAGCGAAGCGAATTCAGGGGCATCGAGGAGCATCTTAAAAATCGTGGGCACGCCAAATAGGATGGTGCACTGATACTCGCTGAAAGCTTGCAAAAGTTCCGCGGGATCGAAACCGTTGTGCAAAACGATGCTGCCGCCGATAGCGAACAGTGGCGCCATGAATACAGTAAGACCTCCAGCGTGGTACATGGGCGTATAGACCTGAACGCGATCGCTCTGCCGCAATTGCCAGGAGACCACGGTGTTATAGGCGTTCCAGGCAATCTGCCGGTGCGGAATCATCACCCCCTTCGGACGTCCGGTGGTGCCGCTGGTATACAGCAGACAGAAAATATCCTCGGGGTGGAGTGAAGTCGCAAGCGGAGTTGAAATAACCCGAGCGAAAGATTTGGAATAACTCAGAGCGCCGGGGACAGTTCCCTGTGCGTCGAGATGGATGGAGTGCTCAACCGGCACGAGTGCGAGGAGTTCCTTCGCTAGTTTTTCGTAGCTGGCGGAATACATCAGGCAGCGGGGAGCGCAATCCGCGAACACTTGCGATAACTCGCGAGCGGTGCTGCGCGTGCCCAGCGGAACCAGGATGATGCCAGACTTGCCTGCGGCCCAAAAGGCATCAACATATTCAACGCGGTTTTCGGAGAGGATGCACACGCGATCCCCGGCGCGTAAACCGCAGAGATCCGTCCAGATGCGCGCGCACTGCAATGCCCGCTGATTGAGTTCCGCATAAGTGAATTTGCGCCGCGTGGGAGCGTGAATCAACGCGACGACGTCAGGGCTGAGGCGGGCGCGCTCTCCAAGAATATCGCCGGTAATCAAGAGTTTTCTCCAGGCTTCGTGGGAACCGATACTCCGGGGACGGACGCGTGGGGCAAATCCGGCGCAAGAATCTGCAGCAGGACGCGCGTCACCTCCCGGGGACGTTCACGTTGTGGGGCATGCCCGCAACGCTCAATGACCGTAAGCGTGCAATGAGGAAGCAAGGATTGCAGCTTTTTCGCGTAGTCCAGGGGCACAAGGCGATCGGAAGCGCCCCAGATGAGATCCACCGGCGTTTGAAAAGATGCCAGCTTGTCTTCCAGCAGGTGCTTCGACATATCTTCTTCGCCGGCCGCCATCAGCCGCGCGATGGGGCCGGAATTGGAAACGCGCACCAGGTCGTCGAGGACAAAATTCGGCGCGCGCGGCGAGGAAGGGTCGAACACGCGTTCAAGCGTGCGCCGCGCTTCCTCGCGGTTCTTTGGCATGATGTCAATCTCCGATGCGCTTCGGATGGGTCCGCCATCGATGAGGATGACTCGCATCACGCGATGAGGATGCCTCTCCGCATAGAGCATCGCGATCCAGGCGCCCAGAGAATTCCCCGCAAGCACCATCGGCGCGTCCCGCCATGGAATTGCGTCCAGCACCTGTTCGAGTGCGCTGAGAATCGTGCCGAGGCTCAACGCGCCCTGACGAGGAGCGCTTTCACCATGGCCCGCGAGGTCTGGAAGCAACAACCGAAAATGTTGCTTCAACTCGGGCACCACGCTGTTCCATGTTCCCGCCTGATCGCCCGCGCCATGAAGCAACACCAGCAAAGGCCCGGCGCCGCCATGCCACGCAATCTGCTCGCCCACGGTGGCCGCAATTTTCGTTTTGCGAAGGCCCGCGCGGCGAAGCGCAATCCTGCGTAACCAGGCCGTCATTGCCACCGGCCGCAAAAAGAAAATGACGGAATAGGCAATCAGGGCAATGACGGCGGCGAGCACCAGCAGCAGCCCAATTTTGATTGTCAGGCCCATTCCGCTCCTTGCGGCGCTTGGTTGGAAGGCAAGTTCGGAAGCCGTTTATGGCATACGGAACGCGCAACCCGCCTGATTGTAGCCGACACCCGAACCGACCAGCACGACGAGGCTGCCGGATTTCACCTTGCCCTGCTCGATCGCATGATCAAGCGCCATGCCGACGCAGGCGGAGCCGGTGTAGCCATATTCTTCCATGATCGTATGTGCGCGTTCCACCGGGGCGCCAAGGCGTTCCATCACGCGCGCAATCGTGGGTTTGCGCACCTGAGTGAAGATGAAGCAATCGACGTTGCGCAGATCGAAACCACCGTCCTTGGCGAGCCGCTGCACGATGATCGGCCAGGTGTCTTCGTTCAACTCCGGCGGATAGCGATTCTTGATGGTGCAGGCGGTGCGCCCGGCCTTCACGGACTCTTCACTGGCCGGTTCAAACGTGCCCCCGGAATAAATTCCCCAATAGTCGTGATAGGAGCCGTCCGCGCGAAATGTAGAAGTGATGAATCCGGGTGAAGCGGCAGGTTCGAGCACCGCGGCGCCGGCGCCGTCACCATAAAAGAAAACCATGGGATCGGCAGGCGACGTCAGTTTGTGCATGAGATAGACACCGACGACGAGCACCGTCTTGATCCCGGGGTTGGCGGCGATAATCCCCGCGGCCACGGAAAGACCTGTTGGAAAGGAAGCGCAGGCGCAGCCGATGTCAAACGTTCCGGCATTCTTTGCGCCAAGCTTATGTTGCAGCACGACCGAGGTGGCAGGCGTGATGTAGTCCGGCGAATCCGTGCCCAGAATAATCAGGTCAACGTCCTCGGGCTTCCGGCCCGCGCGCTCGACAGCGAGTTTGGCGGCGGGCAAGGCGACATCGCTCGTCGCCCAATTCTCGGGAGCATGCCAGCGCTTCTTGATCCCGCTGCTCGCCTCCATTTTGTCCACGAATTCCGGGATATGTTTGAACCTCTCCCGCAGCATGTCATTGCTCACTTCTTTTTCCGGCAGGTACCTGGCTGTGGCGACGATCGTTGCGTAACGCGTCATGAATGAGCCCTCTTGAATTGCTGAATGCTACGTACCCAATACTAATCCACCATCAACGGAGAGCACGGTGCCGGTAATGAAGGATGCCGCGTCGGAAGCCAGCCAAACATAAGCCTCCGCAACATCATCGGGCTTTCCCATGCGGCCCAAAGGCGTGTGCGAGACCATGGTCTGAATGACTTTCTCCGGCATCTTTTGCACCATTTCGGTGGCGATGAAACCGGGAGCGACGGCGTTTACTCGAATATTGTATTTTGCCAGCTCACGCGACCACGTGCGCGCAAACGCGATTACCCCTGCCTTGGTGGCCGCGTAATTGGTCTGGCCGAAATTACCATATAGACCCACGATAGAGGAGGCGTTGAGGATCACGCCCGAGCCTTTGCGGATCATGTGTGGCACGACGGCCCGCGAGCAAAGGAACACGCCTTTGAGGTTGACCGAAATAACCGCGTCGAAAGCGTCTACGGTCATCGTACCCGCCAGTTCGCCTTCCTTCCACTTCACGAGTTGCGAATCGCGCGTGATGCCCGCGTTGTTGACGAGCACATCAATCGCGCCCCAACGCGCAACAACTTCTTCGACGGCGGACGCGACATCGGCTTCATCACACACGTTGACTTTGCGGAAGAGCGCCTCCCCGCCTTGCGTAGTAAGCTCGCCAAGCAGCGCGTCCTTCGCCTCTTCGTTCACATCCCACGCTGCCACGCGGCAGCCTTCCCCCGCAAAGCGCCTGGCCGTGGCGCGGCCGATTCCTGCAGCCGCGCCGGTAACGATGACGACCTTACCGCCCAGACCTGGGTTTGTCATAAATCCTCTAGAACGTATACTTCAGCGCAAACTGAATCACTCGGGGCCCCGTAGTGGTTGCTACGATCTGCCCGAAGTTGGCGGAAGAAGCCACGTTGATGGGGTTGGCGAAATTCACGTTGTTGAAGAGATTGAAGAACTCCGCGCGGAACTCAACGTTTTGAATTTCTCTGATCGGAATGAGCTTCTTGATGGAGAAGTCCGTGTTTATCTGCTTCGGTCCCCGCATGATGTTCCTGCCTAACTGGCCGAAGTCGCCGAACGCCGACGGCGCTACGAATGCGGTCGGGTCAAAATAGGCGTTCAAGCGGTCAACCACGTTGCCGTTCTTCAGTGCGGAGGCTAGTGTGCGGCCCGTCGCCAGGTCGGCCATGGTTGCTGCAAACAGAGAATCCTCACCGTAGAGGGAGAAGGGGACGCCGGATTGCAGCGTCTCGATTCCCGAAACGTCCCAGGAGTTCAACAGCCTCTTCGCGAAGCCGGACTCGCCGTGATAAAAGTCCGGAAGGGTATACACGTAGCTGGCGACGAAACGTTGCCGGCGGTCGAAATCGGAGGAGGCATAGTTGTTTTCGTTCACCATATTGCCGGGAATCAGCGTGACATCGCTGACGTCGCTCCCGGAATAATCGTCGAGAGAGTGCGAGTAGGTATAGCTGAAGAGCACTTGAAGGCCCTTGGAGAGGCGTTTGTTGACCGTCACCTGGAGCGAGTTGTAACTGGAGTTCGAGTTGCTCTCCATTAGGAAGCTGCCCAACCCGGGGGCCGGCAGATCGCCGAAGGCGGGGAACAAAGGTCCACCGAGACTTCCCGCGGCATAGAGTCCCGCGAGCCCTGGGGAAGCTGCCTGATTGAAGGAGAACAAGCGGGGGAACTTGCGCCCCACGGAACCGACGTAGCCCACGTCCAACATCCAGTCGTTTGCGAAACTCCATTGCACACCGAGGTTGTAGGTCTGCACGTAAGGGATGCCCCAGTCCTTCAGGTCCGGATAGAGCCCGGTGGCCGGAACAGGGGTCATCGGTGTCGCGCCTGGAAGGAGCGATATCGCCGGCAGGTAGGCCGGGTATCCTCCATACGGAAAGTAGGTAGTATTGCTGAGATTCAATGGAAATTCGCTGGGTTGCGGAACTGTCACGAATGGCTCTTCGTTCGGGGTGCCCAGCGCAGTGGCGATCATTTCGTAAGGCATGTTGAACAATTGGCTGTTCAACAGGCGCATGTTGGGCCGGTCAAAAAAGATGCCGTACCCACCGCGCAGAACAGCTTTGCCATTGCCATGCATTTGGTAGGCAAAGCCCACCCGCGGCCCGAAGTTCTTATAGTTGGGTTTCACCAGGCCGTCGCCGACTTTGGGAATTCCCGGCAGATTTCCATTGCCGGCCTGCACGAAGCCGCCCGTGATGACCACGCCGCAGGTCGTTAAGCCATCGGGGCATCCCGCCGCAGGCACGGGAGTGGTGGTGGCCAGCGATGGATCGAAGCCGACAAAATGGCCGTCGGTCTCCGTAGTGGGACCAAAGTAGTCATAGCGCAGCCCGAGGTTTAGAGTGAGCCGAGGAGTGAGTTTCCAATCGTCCTGGATGAAGGCGGAGAGGTCGTTGGCGCGGTTGTGGATGCTGTTAGTGCCCGAGCCAATGATGGAGACGCCCGTCAAACCACTGAGGAAGTCTTTCACGACGCCGCAGTCGAAGTTACCCGGTCCCGCTGGGCACGTGGGGGCGGAGAATCCCAGATAGGCCATTTCGCCGTTGGGGAATACATCGAAATAGGGAGCGTCGAGGGCCTGGCGTTTGTATTCGACTCCGAAGCGGATAGTGTGCCGGCTTTTCATCCAGGTCATCATGTCGCTGGTGCTGTAGGTGTTGGTCTGCGAGTAGTTGATGCCCAGTGGAGACGGTCCGAGAGTAAACATGTTGGGGAAGAGCATGGTCGGCATCCCCGGGAACAAGCTACTCAACGGGGACACAATCCCCAAATCTGCAGAACTAATGGGTTGCGAAGGTTTTCCCGGGCCGTAAATGGTGCTCCAGCCGAACCTGACTTCGTTCAGCCAATGATTCGAGATTACGGAATATACTCCAAGGGAAAGCAGCTTCTGGCCGATGTCTTCCTCAGCCGGCCAGCCAGGAGCCTGCAACGGATTGCCATCGCCGAAAGTATCGTAGAGCGCCTGATTGATGCGGTTCGTGGCGTAGAAAAACTTGCCGAACAAGTGGTTCGCCTTAGTCAGGTTAACATCCAGATTCGTATTGAACTGATCTTCTTTGTACGTCGAATTGGAGGGAATCGTTACGACGACAGGGTTGCCCGGATTCCCGGGTGTGCAACCGGCGCCCGTAGTGACACCGGGGACACCAGGAATCATGTATTGCCCGTTGGGAAGCTTGGCCTGCAGAGCATTCATGGCCACTGCATCGACGTATCCGCCCAAGCCATAGCAGACGGAGAAAGCCGCCAGAGAAGCGGCATCGCGCTGCGAGCCCAAATAAGCCGGGAGAGCCATCGTGGAGAGCGAATTGGTGAGAGAGGTGCCATTCGTCTCGCGCGTACCCTGATAAGAGATAAAAAACCACGCGCGATCCTTAATCACCGGGCCTCCCAGCGTGCCGCCAAACTGGTTGCGATTGTAGGTAGGCCGCGCGGTGCCTTCGGCGTTCAGAAAGAAATTGTTGGCATCCAAGTCGGTATTGCGGATGAATTCGTAGAGATCGCCGTGGAATTTGTTGCTGCCGGATTTCGTGACGGCGGCCACGTTGCCACCCGCGTTGCGCCCTTGCGAAGCGTCGTACATGCTGGTTTGCACGATGAATTCCATCAGCGAGTCGATGGCGGGAACCGACAGATTCGGCATCGAACCCGTTCCGATGGAGTTCGCGTCCACTCCATTGATGACCACACTGTTGGAAACCGCCCGCTGCCCGTTCACGTAAATGGCGGCGTCGCCGCGTCCGAGTTCAGAAGAGTTTTGGAGGGAACCCGAGGTTCCCGAGGTCAGCGTCAGCAATTGTTGGAAGTTGCGGGTCGGCAGTGGCAATCCGTTCACTTCATTTTCCTCGATGACCGTGCCGCGCGTGGAGTTCTCCGTCTGCACCAGCGGCGATTGCGCGGTCACAGAAATCGTGGCCTGCGTAGTGGCCACTTTGAGGCCGACATCCACCACCGTGCTTTCCGTGATTCTGACGACGATGCCTTCCAGTTTCACCGGGGCGAAACCGCTGGAACTCACTTCCAGCCGGTAGTTGCCGGGCTCAAGCAACGCAAAGGTGTAACGTCCGTTGCCCCCGGTTTCGGTTTCGCGCCGCACCCCCGCGTCGCTCGTCAGCGCGGCTTTGGCGCCCACCACGACGCCACCGCTTGGATCCGTCACCACGCCGACGATTTGCCCGGTGGTGGCCGTTTGTGCTGCAGTCATCGACGTCATGAAAAAGAGAATGCTGGCGGCTGCCAGCAGGGTCGCGATGGTTCGCATGGGCATCTTTTCTCCTTAGTGTCGTAATCAATTACGGCTTTGAAGCTCGGGCCTTTTCGTTGCGTGTGTACAGCCTGACAAACTGCTCCACTGCTTCCTCGTCGCTCACGCCGAGATGGCGTTTCGCTCCGAAGAGTTCCTCGACCAGAAAATACGTTACGAACTGCAGGTATAACGTGACGTAAGCAAAACCGGGGTTCACATTGCGCGGGAAGGGAATCGGCGACTTCTGGAACAAAGCCGCCGAAAAGTTGCGCAACCCTCCCGCAATCTCGCGATAACTGTTCACGAAGTGCTTGTGACGGAACTCGACGACGTCCACGTACATCAGCCGCCAGTAGTCCAGATTCTCCGAAACAACCCGCCCCACGGCCATGCCCAGCTTCTTCAGCGACTGCGGGTCCGGCGATTTCATCAAGGGGATCAGCACTTTCTGCCTTATAACCTCCATCTTCTGCTCCATGTGGTGGACCAGATCGATGAAGATCTCCTCCTTGGTGGGGTAGTAGAGGTACAGCTTGCCCATGGAAACACCGGCGGCGCGGGCGATTTCGCGGACCGTGGTGCCGTGAAATCCTTGCCGCGTAAAAAGTTTCAGCGCGGCGCGTTCGATGCGGACCTGGTTCTTGGTGACGGTGCGGTCCAGAAGCTTTGGCATATCCGGCCTTTTTTTATGCAACCAAAACGAGCGCTCGCTCTACGGCGGGGGATTCTAAGACTCTTGCCAGTCGCTGTCAAGGGGCAAAATTGGGCGCGGAATCTGGGTCGCGGCTCCGGCCCCCTCTCCAAGTCTCCGTCTTTCTCCTGTAGTGGCCGGTCTTCAGACCGGTTCTTGGGTTCCCACACCTCGCCGAGCGGTCATCATCGGGCATGGGAATCCACTCCAAACCTTCTCACGCAGACTTCGTCGAACGAATTGAGCAAGAAACTGGCGCGCAATGATATGATGCCCGCAATTGGATCTTTTACTGGATGACTCTTTGCCGCATCGCTGTCGGGAGCACCCGCCGGCCCAATCTCAACGCCGTTGCCGGAGCTGCCACACTCTTCAAAGGATTGCTCGCTCCAGAGATGACTCTGGAGATTCAGGGCTATGAGGTGGAGAGCGGCGTCGGGCACACGCCTGCTTCGCGGGAAGAGTTGATGCGCGGGGCGCGGCAAAGGGCGGAAGCTCTTGTGGAGCGGTTGCGGGCCGCTGGAGAATCCGCGGACTATTTTGTGGGGCTCGAGGGCGGACTGGATGTGGCGTTGGAAAATGGCACGCGCTGCGTCCTGCTGGAGAGCTGGGCGTACGTGACCGATGGTCGGCGCGGACATTTCGGATGCTCGGGTAGCATTGAATTGCCGGAAGCGCTGGCCGAGGACGTACTCTCAAACGGCACGGAGCTTTCCGAGGCGATCGATCGCTTTGCGGGAGCGGTAGGGATCCGCGACGCGCAAGGGGCCTGGGGCGTGCTTTCGGGGAACCTGATTTCCCGGCAGGAAGCGTTTCGAGTTGCAGTGGTGGCGGCGTTTGCGCCGTTCTACAATCATAGAATGTACGGAAAGGCGTTCGCGGCCAAAGCCTGACGCAGCGCTGCAGGTGGCCGATTCCGAAGCACGAGGAGAAACGACGTGGACATTGTGAAGGGCAATATGGGCTGGATCGAAGTCGTGGTCGGACCGATGTTCTCTGGAAAGAGTGAGGAGCTCATCCGGCGATTGCGGCGCGCGGAGATTGCACGGCAGCGCGTGCAGATTTTCAAGCCGTCGATCGATTCGCGATACGCGGCGAACGAAATTGTTTCGCACTCGGGGCTCGGCATCCCCTCCGACAATGTAAGCAAGGCTTCGGAGATTATTGAGAAATTGCAGCCGCGCACGGAAGTGGTGGGGATTGATGAGGCGCAATTCCTCGGCGACGAAGTCGTGGAAGTCTGCACGAAGCTCGCGAACCTGGGCAAGCGCGTGATCGTGGCGGGGCTGGACACGGATTATCGCGGCCGACCCTTTGAACCCATGCCGCGGTTGCTGGCGGTGGCGGAAGAAATTACCAAGCTGCTGGCCATCTGCGTGCGTTGCGGGAATCCGGCGGTGCACACGCAGCGCCTGGTGGAAAGCGACGAATTAATCGTGGTAGGCGCCAACGAAATGTACGAAGCGCGCTGCCGCCGGTGTTTTGAGCCCAACCCCGCGCAGGCCCGGAAAGAGCCCGGCCCGATCATTTTGACGCGGAGCCGTGGCGCCGCAAGCGGCACAGCTTAAGGTAAACTCATCGTATAAGCAATCCATCTCTGCACTTCAGGATACACATGCGCATCGAATCGAAAGCTCCAACACGAGTTGATTTGGCCGGTGGCACGCTGGACATCTGGCCGTTGTACCTGTTCCATCCCGGCGCGGTGACGCTGAACGCGGCGATTTCGCGTTACGCGCATTGCGTGGTTGAGACGAATCCGGCGGGGGATGAAAGCATCAAGCTGGTCTCGCTGGACACGAACCGCTCGGAGAACTTCGCGTCGTTCGCAAAGTTGGCGAGCACGAAGCGCTACCGCCTGCCCTTGCTGGCCGAAATTGTGAAGTTCTTCCGCCCACCCGGAGGATTGACGCTGACCACCAACTCCGAAGCGCCCGCCGGCGCCGGAATTGGCGGCTCGAGCGCCATGGCGGTGGCCATTTGCGCGGCCTTGGACCGCTACACGGGGGCGGGCCGCAGCAAGGTGGACTGGATCCACATCAGCCGCGATGCGGAAGCCATCGTCATTCATATCCCCACGGGCATGCAGGATCACTACCCGCCGGCCTTTGGGGGCGCGGCGGCGATTGAACTGATGCCCGGAGGCGAGCGCCGCATCGAGATCAACGTGAATCTCGATGAGCTCGAGCGCCGCCTGGTGGTCTGTTACACCGGAAAGCCGCGCAAATCGGCCATCAACAATTGGGCTGTATTCAAAGCGCACATTGATAACAAGAAGTCCGTGGTGAATAATTTGGAGCGCATTTCGCAAATCGCGCAGCAGATGCGCGCGGCGCTGGAAGCCGGCAACTGGGCGGAGACAGGCCGGCTGATGCACGACGAGTGGACTTTCCGCCGCAGGAATCTGCCGACTATCTCCACGCGGACCGTGGACCGCATTATTGAGAACTCCCGGCGTAAAGGCGCGCTGGCGGGCAAGGTGTGCGGCGCGGGCGGCGGCGGCTGCGTTGTGCTGCTGATCGAGCCGGAGGCACGGGGCCGCGTGGAAAGCGCCGTCTTGGAGTCCGGCGGAGAGCTGTTGCCCATGCAGATTGACCGCCAAGGGGTCACGGTCGTCACGCAGTAGTTTTTTTGCAATGCGGAAGAAGCTATTCAAGCGGCTTTCTGCATCATAAAATAGGGAATGCACACCCCGGCGGGTGGCACGATCCCTGGAACCATGCATTATCTACTGGCCATCACGATTGCTTTGCTTTTATTCGCGGATGCGGACGTGCCCACGGCCATGTCTTTGCGGAACGAGCCGCATGCCGCCCCGGAGAACTTTCCCCCTGACCAACCCATTCCGCTATTCCCCACGCTTTTCTGCTGCGCGGGACAGGATGCCGCACAGAGCGCCCCAGCGTTGGGGAAAAGAAGCACCACGCTTCAGGAGATTTCAAAGCTGGCTCTGATTCGCTACGTCTCCGGCGAGTTTGCGAAGGCGCGCAAGCCGGTTCCGGGCGGCAAAGAGGGTTTTATCCTTTATACCGACAAGCCTCTCAACCAGGAGTCTCTGGATCACGCCGTGGCCCGGCGCGGTGCCGCGGTGAATACCGGCGACAGCGTTCAGATTACAGGCCTCGAGTTTAGGGAGCACACCATCGCGGTGGACCTCAATGGCGGCGGGCATCCCAAGAAGCATTGGCGCGACCACCTTCAGATTGGCATGGGTGGCGGCATGCCCATGCCTTCAGGGCAAACGACCAGTACCGCGCAGGACCAGGGACCCCCGGGGTTCCAGCCGGGAATGGGCGGCACGATTTTTGTGCAATTCCCGAAGGCGATACCGGACCTCACTCCCGACGAGTTGAAGCAAATATTGGGGCCGTTCCTGGATTTTGCGAAAATACGGTCGGCGGCGGTGCACTGGATTGATACGTTGCCGCCGGAAATGAAGAAAGCCATTACGGAGCGCCACGCCATGCTGGGCATGGACCGCGAGGAAGTGGTGGCGGCGATTGGGAAGCCAGACCGCAAAGTGCGCGAGCGTGACGCCAATGGCAACGATACCGAGGATTGGATCTACGGGCATCCTCCGGACAAAACCATTTTTGTAAAGTTCACGGGCGAACTCGTCACGTCCATCAAGCAGTACCCGCAGTAAAGTTTCCGATTGTGAAAGAAAATCAGTTTTTCCGCGGAGGTGTGACATCCTCCTCCGGCCACACCCACGCCAAGAGCAGCGCCACCCCAATTCCGATGGACACTTCCGCGAACCGATGAAAAGCGACTCGCCAGGCGGGACCAGCTCGCGGCACCAACAGCACGATCGCCAGCGTCACGCCCCCGAAGCGATATGCGCTTCGATCTGAACGCGCCAGGGCGGAGAGCAGTCCCAGGATGAACACGCAAGCACCGAACACGAGCACGTTCGGCCCGAAATGACTCGCCACAAGTGCGCCGAGTGCCGCTCCAAGCACCGTTCCGACGAATCGCTGCCAGGAAACAGCGAGCGCGGCGCCCAGCGATGACTGCGTGATCACCAGGGTTGTAATCGCCGCCCAGTAGGCTTCCGGCAGGCGGAATAATCGCGCTACCAACACAGAAACAATAGCCGCCACGGCCGTCCGCACGGAGTGCACCACCACAGGCCACGCGGCCCTCATTGTCCACCCGATTCTCTTGTTCGCCATTAGCTCTCGCCTCTGTGACCATCCCAAGAAGGCCTGTAATACTATTCCAAAGAAGCAGCTTTGTGCAGGGCATCCGAAATTGCAGTTGAAGCGCTCCGTCAGCGATAGCCGGATTGCGTGTGGGCAACACCTTTGTTATGTCTGAAAAATATCCGGAACTTTATATCGCGAGAGATTCGGACTAGTATCCTCGGATGCCAAAATCAGCGCAGCGCAAGTTGCCGCCCGGGCCGGAAGCCGGTTTCTTCGACGGGCTGCGCAGCCCGATCCGGCGCGACCCGCTGACGTTCATGACGCAGGCCGCGAAGACTTACGGCGACATCGTGGCCTTCCGCTTCCTGAATGTGCGCACGTACCTGCTGGTGCATCCGGATCAGATTGAAGACGTGCTGGTGACGAACGCACGAAGGTTCATCAAGGGGCGCGCGCTGCGGGCCAACAAGCACCTGTTTGGCGAGGGGCTGCTGACCAGCGAGGGCGATTTGTGGCTGCGGCAGCGGCGGTTGATGCAGCCGGCGTTCCATCGCGCGCGAATCGCGGCGTATGCGGGAACCATGACCGGCTTTGCCGCGCGGATTGCCGAAGAGTGGAAGCCCGGGCAGCAACTCGATTTGCATCGCGAAATGATGCGGCTGACGCTGCTGGTGGTCGGCAAAACGTTGTTCAGTGCGGACGTGGAGCGCGATGTTCCGCAAGTGGGCAAGACTCTGGATGTGCTGCTGGAATACGCTTCGGATCTTCGCCGCATGATCTTTTTCCCGAAATGGCTGCCAACGGCAAGGAATTTCCGGACGCGGCGCAGCATAAAGCTGCTCGACGAAATTATTTTCCGGATTATCCGCGAGCGACGGGCTCTTGGCCAGGACACGGGTGATCTGCTTTCAATGCTCCTCAGTGCTCAGGATGAGGATGGCTCGCGCATGAGTGACCAGCAACTGCGCGACGAAGTTGTCACCCTGTTTCTTGCCGGCCACGAAACGACCGCCAACGCCTTGGCGTGGACCTGGTGGCTGTTGGCGCAGCATCCCGAAGTCGAGGAAAAGCTACATGCGGAACTCGAGCGCGTCCTGGGCGGGCGCTTGCCCACGATGGAGGATTTGCCGCAACTCGTTTACACCGGCCACATTTTGACGGAATCGCTGCGCCTCTATCCGCCCGCATGGGCCATGGCGCGGCTTGCCGTGGAAGATCACGAAATTCTGGGGTATCCCATCCCGAAAGGCACGGGGATCACGATGAGCCAGTGGATCGTCCATCGCGATCCGCGCTGGTATGACGCACCCGCGGCGTTCAGGCCCGAGCGGTGGGAAGGGAATTTGCTGAAGGAATTGCCACGGATGGCGTACTTCCCGTTTGGCGCGGGCTCGCGGCAGTGCATCGGGAATGCCTTTGCGCTGATGGAGGCAACACTGGTGCTGGCCACGATTGCGCAACGCTACCGGTTCCGCATGGTGGAGGGGCACGCCGTAACGCCGTGGGCCTCACTCACGTTGCGGCCGAGGAATGGCGTGCAGGTAGTTGTGGAGGAATGCAAACGGCACAGGGCGATCTGACGCGTTAGTGGCGAATCGTGTCATAGGTGCGCCACCTGCCGACCCCAAAACCCAGGTAAAAAATCGAACCTTGGGCAGCTGGCAAATGACAGGACATAGGCCGAGGCGATGAGCTACTATGGTAGCTGGAAAAGGGCTTGGACGTGGAGTAAGCGGCAGAGCAAACAAGGCCACACCCGCGAATCACGCTGCATTTTGGTACAGCACACTCGCAAGCAAGGCGCAGTGACAGGAATCAAGCCAACCAGTATGCCAGAAGCCCTGGCAGGCTGTGTGTGACCCAGGACACTTCGGTTCGCGGTGACTTTCCCTTACACTATTCCTGGCGTTTTCCGTTCCATACATGGCGGCGTTCGCACTCGATTCGCCGCCGCAAACTATCCCCCACCGGAGGAAGCATGGCAATTAAGGTTGGAATCAACGGCTTCGGCCGCATCGGTCGCAATATCGTGCGCACAGCGCTGGATGACAAGGACATTCAGTTTGTAGCCGTGAACGACATCACGGATGCCAAGACCCTGGCGCACCTCTTGAAGTATGACTCGGTCCTTGGAAACCTTCCGCACAAGATTACCCATACGGACGACAGCATCAGCGTGGAAGGCAAGAGCTTCAAAGTGTTCAAGGTGAAGGACCCGGCGGAGCTGGACTGGGCCAGCGTGGGCGCGCAGATTGTGGTCGAGTCCACGGGCTTGTTCACCAAGGGTGCGGATGCGCGGAAGCACATTCGCGGCCCGGTGAAGAAGGTCATCATTTCGGCGCCTGCCACGGACCCCGATGCCACGTTTGTGCTGGGCGTGAACGACAAGACGTATGACCCCGCAAAGCACCATGTGGTGTCCAATGCATCGTGCACAACGAACTGCCTCGCGCCGGTGGCCAAGGTGCTGCAAGACACTTTCAAGATTCTCTGCGGCACGATGACCACGATCCACTCGTACACGAACGACCAGCGGCTGCTGGATCTGCCACACAAGGACTTGCGGCGCGCCCGCGCAGCGGCCCTAAGCATGATTCCCAGCACCACCGGCGCAGCAAAGGCGCTGAAACTGGTCATTCCGGAATTGGATGGCAAGCTGGACGGCTACTCGATGCGCGTGCCCACGCCAAACGTCAGCGTGGTGGACCTGACCGTGTTCGTGGAAAAGCCGGCGACGAAGGACAGCGTGAATGCGGCGCTGAAAGCGGCGGCGGAAGGCCCGATGAAGGGCATTCTGGCGTACACCGAGGAAGAACTGGTCTCCTGCGACTTCAAGGGCAATTCCAACTCGTCCATCGTGGATGCGGGCTACACCAAGGTTGTCGGCGACAAGTGCATCAAGGTGCTGGCCTGGTACGACAACGAGTGGGCTTACTCCTGCCGTGTGCGCGACCTGATTAAGTTGCTTGCTTCAAAACTGTAAGCAGGGCCCGTCATTCCGAGCGAAGCGAGGAATCTCTCTTACCGTGTAGCACGCGAAGTGAGATTCCTCGGCGAGCGCCGCGCAGTTTTTGGAGTGCGGGAGCCCATCTCCCGCTTTTGAGAGTTAAGCGATTACCGGCAAGCGGATGATCTGGGAGGTAATTTCTACACCTGAAAAGCGGCGCCGGGCCGCCGCACTCCAATGATCGCTGGCCTGATAGCCAGCGCTCAAATCCGGTTCCTGATATCTGATATCTGATCGCTGATATCCGATATCCGCTAACAATGGTCCATCAACGAAACACAGAAGGCAAAACCACCATGAACAAACTTACGATTCAAGACCTCGATTTGCGCGGCAAGCGCGTATTTATTCGCGTGGATTTCAACGTGCCGTTGAAGGACGGCGTGGTCACAGACGACACGCGCATCCGCGAAACACTGCCGACGCTGCGCATGGCCATACAGAAAGGCGGGCGGTTGGTGCTGGCATCGCATCTTGGGCGGCCCAAAGGGGGGCCGGAGCCGAAGTACTCGCTCCTTCCCACCGCCAGAAAGCTCGAGCAGCTGATTGAAAGACCCGTGCGCTTTGCCTCGGATTGCGTGGGGCCTATTCCCGAATCGAAGAGCCGTAGCCTAGCAGAGGGCGATATCCTGCTGCTGGAAAACGTGCGCTTCCATCCTGAAGAAGAGAAAAACGATGAAGCGTTTTCAAAACAACTGGCAGCACTCTGCGATGGTGTATTCGTCTTGGACGCTTTTGGCTCAGCGCACCGGGCGCACGCTTCCGTCGTGGGCATCACGAAATTCGTGAAGCAGGCGGCGGCGGGGCTGCTGATGGAAAAAGAACTCGAGTATATAGGCAAAGCAATCAGCGATCCGGCGCGCCCGTTCGTGGCCATCCTGGGCGGGGCCAAGGTCAGCGACAAAATCGAAGTGGTCGAGAACCTGATGAAGATTGCCGATGCCATGTTGATTGGCGGCGGCATGGCCTACACATTCCTGAAGGCGCAGGGCCTGCCCATCGGCAAGTCGCTGGTGGAAGAAGACAAGATCGAGCTGGCGAAGAAAATCCTGGCCGACGCCAAGCAGAAGAACTTCAAGTTTCTGCTTCCCAGCGACCATGTGATCGCGCCGGAATGCAAGCCCGACGCTCCGGCTAAAATCGTGGACGTTTCCGCAACGCCCGCGGACCAGATGGGCCTGGACATCGGCCCGAAAACGATCGCGGCGTACAAGGCGGAAATCGCGAAGTCCAAGACCATCGTTTGGAACGGCCCGATGGGCGTGTTTGAAATGTCCGCATTTGCCAAGGGCACGCTGGAAATCGCCAAGGCTGTGGCCGCTGCGACAACCGCCGGCGCCACTTCCATTGTTGGCGGAGGCGATTCCGTGGCCGCCGTGCACCAGTCTGGAGTAGCAAAACAGATTTCACACATTTCGACCGGAGGCGGCGCCTCGCTGGAGTTTCTCGGCGGCCGCAAGCTGCCCGGCGTGGAGGCACTAACCAACAAATGAGCACCGCAAAACGCCGCCGGGTCATTGCCGGCAACTGGAAGATGTACAAGAATCAGGCGGAGACGCGCGCGTTTTTTGCGGCGCTGCTTCCGCTGGTGTCGGGTGTGAAGGACTGCGACATTGTGGTCGCGCCGCCCTTCACGAACATTCCCGCCGCGGTGGAAGCCTCCAAAGGCAGTCAGATCGGCATATCCGCGCAGGACGTCTATTGGGAAAAGGAAGGCGCCTACACGGGCCAGATTTCCACGGGCATGT
>Ga0074045_10001338_pt1 | contig 23876 bp, 20 predicted proteins | sample BogForMeECP23OM2_FD_94442 | JGI IMG/M metagenome (GOLD analysis project Ga0074045, IMG submission 94442) | Bog forest soil microbial communities from Calvert Island, British Columbia, Canada - Bog Forest MetaG ECP23OM2 | ecosystem: Environmental > Terrestrial > Soil > Wetlands ... | reverse complement strand
TCATAAATACGGCAGCGGGAATGCTGAAGACCTCGCCGGCTTTAATAAGCTTTCCGCTCATAATATAATTGGTTCCTATAGCTAACGCAATAAGCATGTTCCTGAAAGGAGAGCCGCAACGTATGCACTTATATTCCGATGAGTGCTTACAGTCCCGTTCGTTTTATCCGCTTTTCCCATATCTCCGGGTTGACCAGATACCGCGGTCTGTTGCCGTCCAGCACATCGATGACTCCTTGGGCCACCGTGGTCCCCATGTTATAAAGGCTTTCCTCCGTCTGAGCGCAGTAGTGCGGTGTGACGATGACATTTTCCATATGGATAAGCGGATCGCCTAGTCGGGGTGGTTCCGGGTCATAAACATCTACCGCAGCGCCTGCGATTTGCTTTTTTTGCAATGCCTGGACTAGTGCTGTCGCATCGACGATGGTACCCCGCGCCGTGTTAATCAGATAGGCACCCGGTTTCATCAAGGCCAAGGTTCTCGCGTTTATCATATGCCGCGTCTCTGTGCCCCCCGGGCAATGCAGCGTCACAAAATCGCACTGCGGCAGCAAATCTTCCAGCTTGTCAATTTTCTGCACGCCGTAGCCGGCAAGCGTTTTTGCATCCACGTAAGGATCATAGCCCAGTACCTGCATGTTGAAGGCGGCAACCATTTTCCTGGACACAGAAGATCCGATCCTTCCGACCCCGATGACTCCCAGGGTTTTGCCCCAGATGTCGGCATTAACAAGCCCGCTGCGCTTCGTCATGGCCGTCATTGCTACGGTATCGCTGATCAGCTTCTCTGATTGCATGGTTATATGGGCTTGGACGATCTTGCGGCCCAAACAAATGATAAATCCTACTGCTATTTCCGCTACACCTTCGGTGTTTGCGGCCGGGGTGTAGACCACGGGTATTCTCAGATCGTTGGCGGATTTGATGTCAACGGTATCGTAACCCACGCCGTGTCGCCCGATTACTGTCAGTTTCGGAGCTGCCTCCATTATCTGCCGGGCTATTTTGGTGTTCCGCACAATCAGCGCATCACAATCGCTGATCGCCGCGAGAATGCCGGCTACATTCTGCGGTTCTGGAAGGACCACCTCCATCCTATTTGCCAACAAATCCTCTGCGGCCCGATGAATATGTTCGACCAGCAGAACCTTCATAATAGACCTCCATTAAAATGAACTAGTCCACAACAAGCTGACGGAATATATCAAAAGCGGTGGTGGAAAATCGCCTGTTTAACAACGCAGTCATGACGATAAAATCCTCGCTGTCAACCCTCTGGCAACGCTCGCGAGCAGTAGAACAATTCGTCCGGAGAAGCTGCTCTTTTCCATGCAAGCTGCCGCAGTAATTACATCTTGTCCATGTTTTTTTAAAAAAATTTCTTCCCGTTTTTTATTTAGCTTCTCTTTCTTCTTAGGCTCATCCTCTCGCCCTTACGTGAAGGAACGTGCCTGAGGAGGTCATGTGATCATAATACGGGACACTATTTATTCGCCGCACCAGGCTTAATAACTTTAATGCTGAAGTAGGTGACTATTGCCCCTAAAAACGTCAGAAGCGCAAGCGCGTAAAGGCCGCCCGAAAAACTACCCGTGGCCTGTTTTCCCAAGCCGACCACATAAGGACCGAAGAAACCACCTAGATTACCGAGTGAGTTGATCAGGGCTATGCCTGCGGCGGCCCCAGCTCCGCTTAAATAAGCGGACGGTATCGGCCAGAACGGTCCCTTACAGCCCATGATTCCGATTGCGCCGACACAGATCATCACAATTGCCATTAAGGTGCCTCCGAGCAAGCCCGCGCATCCCAACCCAACGGTAATGAGTAAAAGACTCCCGATCACATGCCATTTCCGATCCTTGAATCGGTCCGAGGAATACCCGATGCCGAGCATTCCGATAATGCCAAAGATGTAGGGAATTGCAGAAATGAAACCGACCTGCATGGTCGTATACCCCTGTTGTTTAATTATCTGGGGCAGGAACATCGAAAGACCAAGATTAGCGGCAGTATCCGCGAAATAAATGAAACCAAATAACCAGATCACCGGATTGGAGAAAGCCCTCCAGATGCCAGGATGAGGCTCTACTGCGATTCTTTCACGGTCGCTTACCAGTTCTCGTTCCAGCCATCGCTTCTCGGCCTCATTGAGGAATGTTGCCTTGGTCGGGTTGTCCGGTAGAAACATCAATACAATAAAAGTCGCCAGCACTGCTGGTATGCCCTGGATTATGTAGAGCCACTGCCACCCCTGCAAACCGAACATTCCCTGAAATGCCTGAATGATCCAGACAGAAACAGGTGCGCCCACAGCAAGCGAAATCGGAATGGACAGCATAAACCGAGAAATGATCCGCGCCCGATAGCGTGCCGGAAACCAGTAAGTGAGATAAAGAATGACTCCCGGGAAATACCCTGCCTCAGCGGCGCCGAGGAGGAACCGCATGGTCAAAAAGCTCTTCGGTCCCTGGACCACCGCTGTCGCGCAGGCGAGAATGCCCCACGTAAAAAGAATCCGGGCAATCCACTTTCGTGCGCCAACATGAACAAGTATCAAATTGCTCGGAATCTCGAACAGGCAGTATCCGAAGAAGAAGATGCCCGCCCCCAACCCGTAATAGTAAGGATCCAGCCCAAGGTCCTTGTTCATAGTCAATGCGGCAAAACTGACATTTACCCGGTTGAGGTACGCTATCACATACAAAAAGATCAGCAAGGGTATAAGTCTTAAATTTAGCTTGCGCATAATCTGCTTTTCCACGACTTGGTCCATTTTGTCTCCCCCTTAGTTTTTTTATTTGCCCTGTCAAATCACGATTGAAAAGAAGAGTTCAGTTTTGTAATTTTAAGCATTTCATATTATGAAGTAAAGTGAAAAATTTTGCTGGTGTTTATTCCTATTTTCGATAATTGGATGGTACGGGAATGGATAATTTCACCATAGATACATTTTAGGCTCTTGGCGAACACAAAATGAAAGTCGAGCATTAAAACATCTCAAATGTGTCGCAGTCCACCGTCAGAAAACAACTAAATCAAACTGGAATAAGAAATAGTAACTGTTTTATTTGAACGCATGCAGGGAAACAAATCATTTCGTTTAACGCCTGCCGAAGATGCTTTTATTGCCGTAGGGGATCATCGTTGGCTCTCGGTTTGGTGTCATATGCAATCCCTGAAATGCGCGACCTCGAAACTTTCTTTGTAACGGGCACCCTTTACAGCATGAACTATGCGATTTTCCCGCGTTTTTATCCGGCGTTGCGCCGGCACCAACCTAAGATAAGTTTGAAAATGGTTACCTCGCACTCACGGGAGCCGTATAATCTTATTGAACAAAGAGAAGTTGATGTCGTTTTTACACTCCTTCTGAGAGAGTAGCCCAATATCAAATATGAAAAATATTTTGCAGAGCCGCTGGTGGGCTTGTGCATTTCAGCGCCTTCACACTCAAAATCGAAATTCATTCATCCTCACGAATTGGATGTAAATGACGAGTTATTTGTATACGGGAGACTGCATCACAAAATATGGCATAATCAATGGTGGAACCCTTTTGCCACAGCCAGATTCTCATCGGCACCATTGATTTTCTCATTTTTCCCCAATACGTGACCGCGAGCTATTGTAGCACGTTGAAGAGCATAAAAGTTTTGAATTATGACTTTAACTGATTGAAACTGACAACATCATTGAAACTCAATCGGACCGACGGACCGAATTATCGCGCACATAGTGTCTCCTCATAACGCGAGGGAGCAAAGTGGAAGACGGGACCCGAGTTTTTTCATTTACGGCTGAATCATAAAAAAACGGGCTTCCGAAAATCACTGATTCCGGAAGCCCGTCTCAATACAATGTCGTCTGTTTCTTTGTGTAAGTTACTTCCTTTTTTTCTTCGCTGCCTTTTTCTTCTTTTTTGCGACTTTCTTTTTACTTGCCTTTTTCTTCGCCTTCTTTGTCGCTTTCTTCTTCACAGCCTTCTTGACCGCTTTTTTCTTGGCTTTCTTTTTTGCGGCCTTTTTCTTGGCTTTCTTTTTCGCGACCTTTTTCTTGGCTTTCTTTTTCACCGGTTTCTTTACAGCAGCCACAGGCGCTCCCGGAATCGGCGGCATTTCCTGCACGTTCACTTTCGCCGACTCGAGACCACAGCAATACACCGGCTCTTCATTCACATCACCGATTCTTGTTACATCTATCTTTCTGCCGCACACCTTGCACTCATACTGCACATTCTTGTCGCTTCCCATATGCGCTCCCCTCCTTAAATAAGCTGATGACCACGTCTTTACGCGGACTAAATAACGGTATGCTAGCTTGCGCTGAACTCCGTCAGAAGCCAGCATTCAAGAACGGGACTTTGGCTCTCGCAGAGTGAATACCGTCTTGCATTCAGAACACTTTGAGAATCGCACACGTGCCATGCTGCACAAACAATATTTCTTCAACGCTAATTTAGAATTATATCAAGCAAATGTCAAGTTTTTTTATGGCCATTTTTTATTTAACACCATATTCGGGGCTGTTTCTTGTTCGCATGAAACATGGCATTTCTTCTTTTATCCGCCTGTTTCTGCTCCCAGATATGCTCCATCCCCTCGATTGCGGTAAATAATGCTTCATCAGTGGATTTACCGTCCCAGGTCCTCGTCTCGGCCAAGCGGTATAACTCCATGATCACCTGATCAATAGTCATATAATCTCCTTTAAATACAGCATGTTAAACACGATTACAGCACCGGAGCGGGCTTATGGTCACAAAAAAACCGGGAACTATCCCGGTTTACTATCTATCGTTACGAACTATATTAACGACAATGCGATTTGATAGTCTCACCATGCTGCAACCTCCACCCTTTACCTAACGGTAAAATCCGTTCAACGCAGCATTCGTCAAAATCGACAAGAAGCACTCTTATTGAATGAAAACCTGCCAAAATCCCTGCATGCCCTGTGATCTCTGTAGTAATTCTTGCGATTATCATTATCCACACTTCGAGAACCCACACCCACGGCAGAAGGCGCAACCATCGCCGAATTCGAGCAATCCTCCGCAATCCGGGCATTCCGGACAAAGCCCGAGATGGTTCCTGCCGCCGCCTGAAGCACGGTCGGAAGATGCATAACCGGGCACTGGTTGCACGCCGGCGGACTTCATATTGTGATACTTGCGATTCTGGCTCATGTTGTCTTTTACATAGCGCTCGAGAGCCCTCCCGATGGCATCGGGGCAGGAAAGAATTGATCCCCCCTCTCCCCAAGCCGGAGATGGGCAGCGAATACCCTTTACCTGCCTGACGATGGAATCGATGGACACGCCGGATCGGAGTGAGAGAGAAACCATGCGGCTCACGGCCTCCGACTGGCTCGCAGCGCACCCGCCGGATTTACCCATGGTGGAGAACACTTCGCAGATACCCTCCTCATCCTCATTGATTGTGATATAGAGGTTGCCGCAGCCCGTGGGGATCTTCTGCGTAACACCTTGCGTAAACGTCGGGCGGTGGCGCGGCTTCTTGTCCTCTGCCGGTACGGACGATGCTGCTGCGGCCATGGCCTTCCGCACCTTCTCCGTTGCTCCGCTGTGCAGCACCTGCTCGTCGCGCGACCCATCTCGGTAAATGGTCACGCCTTTGCAGCCCAGCTTATACGCCATAATGTACGCTTTTCGCACATCGTCTTGCGTGGCGCTGTGCGAAAAATTTACGGTCTTGGACACGGCGTTATCGGTGTATTTCTGAAACGCGGCTTGCATACGTATGTGCCACTCCGGCGAAATGTCGTGGGCGGTAACGAACACACGCTGCATGTCTTCGGGCACCGTCTTGATTCCGGTACACCCGCCATGCTCGGCAATCTCCTTCATGAGGGCACCGGAGTGGAAACCCCTCTCTTTGGCCATCCTCTCAAACACCGTGTTCACCTCGAGGAGTTCCGCACCGTCCAGGACCTTCCGTACAAAAGTCAGGGCAAAAAGCGGCTCAATGCCACTGGAGCAGCCGGCGATGATGGAAAGCGTCCCCGTCGGGGCTATCGTCGTCACGGTTGCGTTCCGAACGGGCGCCATGCCCGGCTTGTCGTAGATGCTCCCCTTGAAATTGGGGAACGTACCGCGCTCTCTGGCTATCTCCTCACTCATTTTTCGGCCATCGTCAGTGATGAATTTCATGATGGTACCGCCGAGCTTCACCGCCTCGTCAGAATTATAGGGAATGCCCATCTCAAGCAACATGTCCGCAAAACCCATGACGCCTAGGCCGATCTTGCGGTTGGCGCGCGTCATTTCGAATATTTTTTCTATAGGATAGCGATTAACGTCTATCACGTTATCAAGAAAGTGCACTCCCTGCCGCACAGTGTGGCGAAGCTTGTCGTAGTCCACTGCATTACCATGCTGCGTCAGCATCTTCGCAAGGTTGATGGACCCCAGGTTGCAAGATTCATAGGGCAGGAGCGGCTGTTCACCGCAGGGATTGGTTGACTCCACCATGCCTATGTGCGGTGTAGGGTTGTACTGGTTGATCCGGTCAAGGTAGACGATGCCCGGGTCTCCATTTCTCCAGGCCATTTTTACGATGGTATCGAATACCTTGCCCGCATTGAGCCTCTTGACGCTCTTTTTGTGACGCGGCGAAACCAAGTCGTATTCGCCGTCCCTTTCAACCGCCTCCATAAAAGCGTCGGTTATGGCGACAGATATGTTGAAGTTGTTCAGCCGGTCGTTCTGCTGCTTGCAGGTGACAAAATCGAGAATATCCGGATGATCGACCTGGAGAATACCCATGTTCGCACCACGCCTCGTGCCCCCTTGCTTCACCGTCTCGGTGGCCGCATCGAAAACGGTCATGAACGAGATGGGTCCCGAGGACACTCCCTTGGTGGACTTTACAACGTCGTTCTTCGGGCGGATGCGCGAAAACGAGAATCCTGTGCCGCCTCCGGATTTGTGAATGAGCGCCGCGTGCTTCACGGACTCGAAAATCTCATCCATGGAATCTCCCACCGGGAGCACGAAGCAGGCAGAAAGCTGGCCCAGTTCACGGCCGGCGTTCATAAGCGTGGGGCTGTTCGGCAAAAACTCGAGTGAGGTCATAATACGGTAGAATTCTGCTGCGGTTCGCTCCATTTCGGCATCGGACTTGCCGTAGGCCCGATCCGCCTCGGCAATGGTCCGCGCCACGCGCATAAACATGTCCTCTGCTGTTTCGACAACAGTCCCTTCCTCATTCCGCTTCAGATAGCGTTTTTCGAGAACCGTAAGGCTGTTCTCGGACAGATTGAGGCCCTTACCTGTTGCAGAAGCAGAGGCAGATGGCGCACTCTTCATAAAAAAACTCCTCCACTAAAAAAAATCAGATGAAATATGATGCACATTAAAATAGAGCACCCTGCAGGCTGCTCATTATCGGCACCTATTCATAAACTGGATTATTGGTTATTGGTTTTTGATAAAATGGGGCGACACTCTATTTTGTAGAATGTCATAATTATAGCCACAACATATTGTGCTTGTCAAACAAATTCGAAAAAAATGTTTTTGATGAAGAAAATGAAATTAACGCTGTTTTGAAGCTGTTTTTTGCACCTCGCATCTGTTTCCGATGCATCAATCAAGGGCGAAATGAAACAATACTATGAAACGAGGCGCCCATGGCTTGTTTTAACCTCAATTCACATTCTGCAAATTCTCTCTTGAAGAGCGCTTTGGTCTCATTTAGGAGAAAAAGTGCATACTATCGAACTCTTTTTCTGGAAAATCTCTGTCTCAGATGATATTCTTCTTATAGATTGCATTCCAGAGATGCATATGTAAGCCTCCGCGTTTCCATTTGTATTCTGAAATCTCTGGGCTTCTCGGCATCTTCTTTCTGACTTTCACCGCGTGCGCAAAAATTCATCTCAACACTATTCGGCCTCCCCCCTCCACAGCGAGGCTAAGGGTCTGTCGCCTGACATCCACAGGCCATAGCAATTAGCAGACATCTCACAAAGAATTCGCTGAATGGACCACCGCGTTCGTGGAGCAATACCTGAGAGAGACCGATATTTATAAGATAAGGACAGAAGGATGACAGTCTCTCGCAGATGCCGGACATGGCAAGAAAACTGTCCGGATTATAATAAGGCAGGGGGGCATCAGGTCTGCTGGATGAGCAACGCACCCAATAGTTATGCGCTCCACAGACGGCGGAACATATCGTAAATGATCAGCATGATTGCCAAGACTAGCAGCGCCGAAAAATATTTGCGGGTTTTAATGACATCGATCATTTTGGCAATCTTTACTCCTGCATTGACGCCGACCACGGAACCAACCAGCATGAACAGTACCAGCATAAAATCGACATTGCCTTCTTGAAGGTGCCGCAACATACTGTAGGAGCTTGCCAACAGAACTTGCAGTGTGCTGGTACCCGCCGCGATTCGTGTTGGTATGCCTAAAAAATAAATCATCAGAGGAAAAGCGATGAAGCCACCGCCAATTCCGAGGAATCCCGTCAGACAACCTACAAAAAGGCTTAGGACGAAGGGTACCCAAATACTGAGTTTAGAAATAGCGGACTTTCCAAAACACATGAACGGCGGAATGGGGCACCTTTGCACCAGCTCACAGACAGCTGTTCTCGGCTCTTCAATCCCGCACCGGCCGCTGTTGTACGTCTCCCAATAAATGAATAGTGCAAGTGCTGTCATAAGAACCAAAAAACAGCAGTTAATTATCAGATCAACAAATTGTATCCCATGACCGAAGATCTCAACAGTTCCCTTCGCGTTTACCGCCAGTAATATCCGGACGCCGAATTCGGCGCCGATCAGGCTGCCGAGCGCGGTAATGGCTCCCATTTTCAGGTCCAGATTATTCTGTCTCCATTGTTTATAAGCAGAAAAAAACGCGGTGGCCGTAATTTGCAGTAGGCTGCTGCCGATGGCAACAGGGTACGCAATATTAAAAAGGATTCTCAGGCCCGGCGTCAAGAGGAACCCTCCTCCGATACCGAATACGCCGGTAATAATTCCGATAAAAAAACCGAGCAGAACCAGCCCCGGCCACCAAACATCTCCCTGTCCAGCCGTCAGCGGTATTGTGAGCACGTTCCCCCTCGCAACTTTCAAAATCATTTCTTATAACGAGGACAAGTGAAGTGCTGAATACAGGATGCAACAACGCGAACTAAGTTCTTAAGCACTTCAACTCATTCTTTTTTTTCTCCGCACTAACCGCTGGGTGCTTCGCGTGATCGGCTTCGAACTTTTCGCGCACCTATTGCTGTTCCTTTTTACGTGAGCGGTTCATATCCCCTTCCATATTGCCATCCATACCCACAGCGATACCATCGGGGAATGTGGTATGCCCACCCCCCTTGGCTCCTTTATACATCAGTTTTTCCAGCATCTTGCTCTTGGTAGGCTTGAACATGCATTACCCGCCCGGGGTACAGGCTGCATCCATCGCTCGTGAAATCTTGAAGCCCCTGAGCAAATGCGCAGCTACCGGCCAGAAGTGAAAAAACCGGAACCGGAATTAGCAATCTGCACGCGGTTTTTTTCGATTGAGCCTCCAAAATCTGCATGTGATGGCAAATCCAGGAAAACGGCACTGAACTGACGATTCGTACCGTGTGGCATTCGATGTTCAAATGTCTAAGGCGAGCACAAGATGAATCTTAAACAACACGGCTCGCAGTGGTCTTCATGAACTTCGAGAAACCTGCATGGTCTCTGGACGCAATATCCAGCCGGTGCACTCCCTCCTCCAGCACTTTCAATTCAGAGGCGCAGGACAGGCGAAGAAAATGCTGCCCTTCCGCCCCGATCCTGCCGAACGAATTCCGATCCATCGTGGCTACATGATGATGGTAGAGGATAAACATCTGGAACAAGTTGGCCGGGGATGTCCGAGCTTTGATGTCCGTGGAAAGTTTATCATATGCAGCAACGACCCCCACCTTGTCGCAGACTCCCGCAATATTGGGGAAAAGATAAAATGCGCCACCCGGTGTTTTGCACCGGATGCCGTCGATTTCGTTCAGCTTCTTCACGATCATATCTCGCCGGTGTTGGAAGGTCTTGACCATGTTTTCAACGACCGTCTTGCTCTCAGGGTGCTCAAGGGCGACTCTGGCGCCCTCTTGAATGAAGGGCGGTACGCAAGAAAAATAGTTGATGTTTATATTCTTAAATGTGTCTGCTTCCTCCTCCGTGGGAAATACCGCATAACCGACTCGCCCTCCGGTCCATGCAAAGGATTTGGAGAACCCGCTGCTTATGATGGTCCGCTCCTGCATACCAGGAATCGCAGCGATGGAAATATGCTTGAGTCCGTCAAAAACGATGTTCTCATAGATCTCATCCGAGTAAACGCGCACGTCCCGGGCGCATTTGAGTTTAATGACCTGGGCAATCCCGGTGAGCTGTTCCAGCGTGGCAATGCCTCCTGTCGGATTTGACGGGAAGTTCAGAATGATCAACCGGGTCCGATCAGTGAGCAAATCTCCCAGCTGCTCCGCAGTAAATGTAAAATTGGAATCTTCAGATACATGCAGCGGGACCGGCACCGCACCCAGGTATCGAGGAAAGGACTCGTAAATGGGAAATCCGGGACTGGGATAGATTACTTCGTCGCCGGGGTTGCAGTAGGCCTGTTGCGTAAGTCCGATGGAGGGCTTGCCCCCTGGAAAAACGACGACTTGTTCCGGCGATACATTCAGTCCGCGCATTTCTTTCATCTGATTAGCAATGGCTTTTCGTAATGAGATGATCCCTTTGGGGTCACAGTAGTGGGTGTTCCCCAGATCAAGCTGGCGCTTCACCTCATCCCGCACAAACGGCGGGATGTCGAAGTCTGGTTCTCCCAAATTCAGCCGTACAACGTTGTGGCCCTCACTTTCGAGAAAAGCGATATGCGGTCCAATCTTAAAGGCGTTTTCCGTACCCAGCTCGTACATTCGGTCTGCATAAAGCCTCGTTCGTAGTGCAGCTGCGCTCATATGGCCTCACCCTCCTGTAATGAATAGGCACTTATGGTAGCATTCCTTGAAGAGAAAATCCAACCAAATTTTACTGATGAGTGGAAAAACCGAAAGCATGCAGCGGAGTTGTGACCGGCAAGAAGAAGCGGTGCTAAAAGATGTCGGCGCACGAATTTACGCTGGAGTCACCCGTGGGCTCAACATGCTATTTTTTCGGAAATAGGCTTCCACTCTATTTACAATTCTCTATGCCTTTGGTTTGATATCTTCAATGTCCTGCAGAGTGACTACCGTCTGTTCCATGTAATCAACCTTCTGACAAAGCTCGAAGGCACGAGGCAGGAACTCCGAAAACTCCTTATCAATGATTCCTGTTTTTATGAACTCCCTGTTAAAGAGGGATATTGCTCTGCTGTGTTTGGCAATTCCTACGTGCCTGTTTTGTTGGAGAGCAAGCACGGCATAGAACTTGCCATACTTCAAACGGTTCATCATCGACCGACTGACGACAATCAGTAATAAAGAAAGACGTGGCTGCTTCGTTACGGTTAAAAAGACGGTAGGCAAGGAGAAACTACGGCCTTATCCACATTATTTGATATCTCACGCGTAGCAACTGGTGGCTTGATTGCACCCCGGGGCAATGTATGTCCGACCACATATTTCCGGCAGGATGCCGAAGCTGCCGGGGCAATGCCTTTTTTCAGCACTCCCATCCCGCTGAGATTATGTTGCATGTGCTGAGCGTTTACCAAAATCGCTATTGATTTCCTGTGGTTCCTTAAACGATTCAACCCTATGTCTAAATTCAGCTTATATACCCATCCAGCTGGAACTTGCCACATCGGTCCGCAGTTGTCTTTTCACGATACATTTTGAGACAAAGGAACACTACAACGAGCTGAGAGAAATCTCAATTGTATCGCTTACCCTTATCCGGCAGGCCATTAGTACTTCAGACAACAGACCGTTTTTCATCACCAATCTGCATCCCCGATAAATCCTTCGCGAATTGGCTCCCCAAGCCGCAATTGATCGTTTTTTCTTGACTTTTCGGGCAAATAGGGCTAATTTCAACCATCTTTGGTCATCAATGTATCCATGACCCGGGTCACATTTGGCCGGGTGCGAGAGGCCCATTAGCCCATGTCATACCAGATTAAACTGGAAATCTTCGAAGGCCCCATGGACCTTCTCCTACATCTCATCCGGAAACATGAACTCGATATCTACTCCATTCCCATCGCACTCATCACCCAGCAGTACCTCGAATACATCGAGCTTATGAAAAGCCTGGACATGGAAATCGCCGGGGAGTTTCTCGTGATGGCCTCTACGCTCACGCATATTAAATCCAAAATGATGCTGCCGCCGCCCGAGAACCTTGAAGGCGAAGAAGATGGAGTGGACCCGCAAGCCGAACTCATCCGCAGGCTGCTTGAGTATAAAAGTTTCAAAGAGGCCGCCGGCTCCCTCGAGAACAAGGAGGAAACCTGGTCGAAGATATTCACGCGGCAGTCTGAAATCTCGCCGCCTGTCACGGCTGGCGGGATGGACGACGAGCCTCTGCTCTTCGATTTTCACCTATTCGACCTGCTTGCTGCGCTTAAGGATGTGATGGCGCGGATACCTGATGCGTCATTCGACGTCACGTCTGATTCGGTTTCCATCACTGATAAAATTTCTCATATCCTTATGAGGCTCGAAGCAATGGACAGCCTACTTTTTGCGGACCTCTTCGAGGGGAGCAATACCAAACCGCAGGTGATTGCCACATTCCTGGCGCTCCTCGAGCTGATCAAGACTCGGGTCGTAAAGGCATTTCAGATTGAGCAGTTCGGTGCGATTCGCATCATGAAGGCAGTGACCGAACCACGAGACCGCGATACGACCACGGGGTACCTGTTCGGGTAAGGACGAAACGACCGGAATGGAACACGAATTTGCACGGACAACATCTGAATAAAAAATTTTCCCCTAATGTTATCCATGTCCCGTAACATTGGATTCTTGTCGCGTTTATCTATAGTGTTTATATTAACATAATTAACGACCTGCTTCACCATACAATAGAATGATCTTTAAAACCATTGAGCGATTTTTGGGGTATTTGACCGGTTTTATCCGCAGTGCCAGAATCACAAAATTGAGGAGAGGTAGGCAAGATTTGGAATATCAACAACAGAGATCCGCAGAAGACCAGCAATCGAAACCCGTGCAAGAGCAGCAGTTGTCCTCTGCAAAAAATCAGCAATTGCAATCGACCGTAGATCAACAAGAGAACCCGGTAGACGGCCGCAAGGTGCAATCGACACAAAATCAACAACTGAAATCGGCAATCGAGGCACTGCTCTTCATAGCGGGCAATCCCGTGTCCCTTGACCGTCTCAAGGTCATTTTTGAAGAGACATCAGGGGGACAGATCATGGAACAGATGAATGTCCTCATGCAGGATTACGAAACGAGGGAGTCGGGCATCATGCTGGTTGAAGTTGCCGGCGGATACCAGCTTGCCACCAGGCCGGAAAACGCGATCTGGATCCGGAAGTTCAGGTCCGTTAAAGTCACTTCCAAGCTTTCGAGGCCCGCCCTTGAAACACTCGCCATCGTGGCCTACAAGCAGCCTATCACGCGCGCCGAAGTGGAAGCAATCCGGGGCGTGAACATCGGCGGCATAGTGCGTAACCTCATGGAACGCCGTCTCGTGAAGATCGTCGGCAAGAAAGATGTACCCGGCAAACCCATGCTGTATGGCACCACGCAGGAATTTCTTCAGTACTTTGGTTTGAAGGACCTTTCGTCACTCCCGACCTTGAAGGAGTTCCAGGAACTCGAGGCTGCCGAAGAAGTCATGGAGGAGATCCCTGCTGAGGGCGTGGATGCAATACCGCCGGAAGAGATCCCTACCGTGGGGGCGGGGGGAGCTCAATCCGACACTGTCAGCATGACCGCAGCCCGGAAGAACGCTATCACATGATAATCGATACAACACCCCAGGATGCTCTGCAAAAGAAAGAAATTTGGGCCATTGGCGGTGGCAAGGGGGGGATCGGCAAAAGCCTGATCACCGGAAACATCGGCATCCACCTTGCGCATCTCAAGAAAAAAGTTCTCCTCGTTGACGCCGACCTCGGTGGAGCGAATCTCCACACGACTCTCGGCATCGGCGTTCCTGATGTGACGCTTTCGGACTTCCTGAACCGGCGGATAGAGAACATCCAGGATGTAATCATCAAGACCGCCATCCCCAACTTGAGCCTCATCAGCGGCGCACAGGACTTTCTCGATTCGGCAAACCCCAACTTCGCCCACAAGACCCAGCTCCTTCGGCACCTCGAGACCTTGGAGGCCGATTATATCCTCATGGATCTCGGCGCCGGAACATCCCTCAACATTCTTGACTTTTTCCTGTTTTCGGACTATGGCATTCTCGTGGTGCTGCCCGAACCCACGGCCATAGAGAACGCCTATCGATTCATCAAGAGTGCCTTCTATCGAAGATTCAAACGGGTGGTCACCAACCAGGGAATCAAGGATATGATCGATGCGGCAATGGACCAGAAAAACAGCATGGGCATACGCACACCGTACGACCTGATCGAACGGGTGAAGCAAATGGAGAAAGAAGTGGGAGAGATTCTTGAACTCGAAATGATGCAATTCAAACCAAAACTGATTGTGAACCAAGTGCGTACTAAGAACGACATCCAGATCGGCTTCGCCATGAAGAGCGCCTGCCAGAAATACTTCGGCTTCGATCTCGAGTATCTCGGCTATGTGGAATACGATGACTGTGTCTGGCAGTCCATACGAAGCAAGCGGCCGCTCGCCGTGGAATATCCCTATTCGCGGTCGTCACGCTGTATCGAACGCATAGTTAACAATCTGCTCCGGAAAGAACAGCTCTTATTCAACATGCTCTATTGAAGAGGGGCGGAACTGTGTTAAAAAAAATCAAGAACCTGAATTTTTATGAACTGCTGGAAATCAGCCCCACGGCCACCAAGCAGGAGATACACAAAGCCTACGAACGGATACGGCGCGTATACGAGCCGAATTCGATTGCGCTTTATTCGCTCTTTACTCAAGAAGAAATCGCTGCAATACATCAGCGGATAGAAGAGGCTTACCGCACCCTTGTGTACGAAGACAACCGAAAACGGTACGATGCCGTGCTGAGAGACCGGAATTGCCTAGACAAGGACAACCCGCCTGCTTCACCTCACCTGAAGTCGCAACCCCGGTTTGTCCAGGCGGCTTTTTCCCTTCCATCGGAAAACCGCTATCTTGACAAACCGGAACCGACTCTGCAACTGTCGCAACAGCAGACTGCTTCAAAACCTCCCCAGGAAAAAAACACCCCGGTTTCCAACCTGGTTACAGAATTTACCGGCCCCACCATCAAAATTTTGCGGGAACAGCGCGGTTTGACCATACGCAATATCGCAGACACAACAAAAATAAGTTCCCGTTATCTCGAATACATTGAAACCGAAAATTTCAAAAAACTCCCCGCACTAACCTATCTCCGTGGTTTCCTCACGAACTACGCAAAAGCTCTGGGGTGTGAACCGGAGCGTATGGTCGGCGATTATATGAAGAGGTACGACGCGGCACTGCCGAAAAAAACCGACAGCAATTAAGGTTGCTATCTGCCGGGTGCTGTTTCATCTGAGTTCCCCGTCCCGTAATTCACAGTGATCGAAACGTCAGACCCGCCTGCCTTCTTCTGTACCTCGCAGCCCTTTGCATATACAACGCTTGAAGCCAAGAGCAAAACCAAAATCACTGCTGCTCCCTTTTTCATGACTCTTTGTCTCCTCTTCTTATTATTATGGATACCGTTTCTGTTTTCTTATGGAACAGCTGGTATTCTCTGGTATTCTTTTAGACCTTGCCGATTTTGTATGGTGATCCTCCTTTCTAAAGATTGGAGAATTGGAATGTCTATGCCAGAACCGGCAATAAAAAATATCGAAAAATCTGCGCATCATAACAAGGAAGAAAACTAGATTTAAGAGAAATGAATATCTTGCTCAAGAGGGTGTAGCATTTACTACGGTGACAGCAAGAACAGAATGGACCTAAAATTTCGGGTAAACATCCCCTGGGGAGAGATTTGCAACGGCTATGATTATATTCATCTTCTGACAATTGAGAACGAAATTTGATCTGACGGTAACGCTTCGCAGTGGAAAAATAGCACTTATGCAATATATGGTGGGAGCTGTTTAGCACAGAGGTGATCAGGACATGGTTTGTTTTTTAGAAATGTCTGTAATGCAGGACTACCGAACACGCGTTCGCTCATCCTGTTGAAGTATGTGAGCATCATTGCCCTCTGCTACCTGTGCCTGGGCTGCTTTCGTCAGTCTTTGGAGGTCATCTTCGAGTTTTTTTTGGCCTGATTCAAGATCCTCTTCAGATGTGCTGTTTATATAGAAAGGCTCGCCCAGCATGACCAGACCCTTGGTGAACGGTACGGGCACCGTGAGCTTATCCCAGCTCTTTTCGAGAACCCAGGCACGTTTTGCTGCGGTCGCCACTGGGACGATGGGGGCTTTCGACACACCCGCGAGAAACACCGCCCCTATCTTCACTTTGTGCAGAGGCCCCCGCGGCCCATCGACGGTTATGCCGACATTCTTCTTTCTTTTACGCATACTGCTGATCAGCGAGAGAAGCGCTTTGTAGCCCTTTCGCTTGCTCGACCCGCGTGCCACTTCGAATCCAAAGTTTCTGATCACCTGTGTTATGAACTCGCCATCCCTGCTTTCGCTTACCGGAATCAGTAGGCCCGAATTGTGGTGCCCCTGAAGCAGCAGGAGCAGGCTTCCGTGCCAAAAGGCGTAAATGCAATTCTCCCCTTTTTCAGCTAGTCGGTCCAGTACTTCCTTGTTCGCCAGGTGAAACGTTATCGACTTGCTCCAGAGTAAAACGATAAACCAAACAATTCGGGCAAGAATCCGTTTATGAATTATCAATGCAACCTCACGTAATGTCCGATAATACTAAAATTATAAGTAGTGATTAAAATGTCACTGCATTTTTTTCTATTCTATCATAAGGTTGGTCATCATCAACGATTATTATGCAATTTGTTTTCTTTTACGCACCATTGCAGAGAGAGCATCACTCCCGACCCCTTGCGCTGCATGTTGCCTGCAGTCATTGCAATGATGCATGCGTTACCGGGCGTTGTATCATATCCTAGGGAAACGACGCGCAAAAAAGACTGCGGCAAGTTTCAGATTAAAAAAGGGTCCGGCAAAGATACGAAAAAAACCGAAGGGAATTCGATGTAAAACGGAGAGTCTTGACAGCACACACCCGAAGCCTATTTATCAACTTTTTTCAACTTGTCCTTTGCAAGCTTTGCCTCGTCACTCGAAGGGTGTTCCTTGATAACCTTGTACAAATATTCCCTGGCCTTTGCATTGTTTCTCTCGTTCAGATAGGAGTAACCGATCTTCAGCTTCGCCCCGGCCATCTTGTCGCTCTTGGGGTAAGATTTGATCACCTTGCCAAAAGCATCAATGGCCTTGCTGAATTCCTTCTTTGAGTAATAGCATTCGCCGATCCAGTACTGGGCGCTGTCCGCCTGGCTGGCGTTGGGAAATTGGGCAACATAATTCTGGAAACCGGCGAGGGCAAGGTCGAAGTTTTTTTTGTCATAATCGCTTTTTGCCTGTCGGTATACATCGGAGGGTTCCGGCACCTTCGAGGTGGTTGTCGTGGACTGTTTTATCGCAGTCGTCGTGCCGCCGCTCAGCAGTTTCACCTTTGCATCGAGCTCTTCGACTTTGGCGGTGAGCTCTGTGATCTTGAAGCTTTTATCATCGAGCTTCTGCGCCAGCTCGGAAATGCGGAAGTTGTTCTCTTCGAGCTTTCCTTGAAGCAGCTGCATATCCGTAACGAGTTGGTCCGACTTGGCGCCGTAGTCTGCCATGGCCTTCTGCAGATCAAGAGTCCCTTTGATATTCGCATCAAGCAAATCAAGGCGCTGCTGGATGTCCTGCACTTTCGCTTTTGTCGCGTACAGATCCTCGCGCATATCGGAGACTTCAGACTTGGTTCTCACCATTTCCGCCTGAGGCGCGCAGGCAGCCAGCAAAAAAAGCAGGATAGCTGCATAAAAGTATTTTAGTATCGTTCCGTTCATTATATGGATGCTCTCAGTAACGCTTGCACATCTTATCGCCGGCAAAAGAAGCGCGGGGAACCGTCATTATCATACCCGGTTCCCCGATCCTTCGTTTCTCCGTTGGATGCCTGCTGTGGTCTTGCTATTTCGCCACAACGAAATCGTCTCGTCGGTTTTTCTGCCAGCAGCTCTCGGTGGCCTCAGTACAGGATGGCTTTTCCTTGCCGTAGCTGATAAGAGATATCCTCTTTGCAGAAATTCCCATGTCCGTAAGATATTTTTTGGCGCTCACTGCGCGACGCTGGCCCAGCGCCTGGTTGTACTCTTTGGTCCCCCGTTCGTCGCAGTTGCCCTCGATCTTGACATTCACATTCGGATTTGCCTTGAGCCATGCGGCGTTCGTCTTCATGACGTTCTTTGCGTCATTGCGGACAAAGGACTTGTCAAAATCAAAATAAATCGGCAGCAGACCGGTCGATGCTGCAGCAGCCTTCTCTTTGGGTCCTGCCTGCGCTACGGCCTTCTCTGGCGCCGCCTTCTCTTGCGTAGGTCCCGCGGCAGTTGCGGTTTCTTTCTGCGGTTCCCCAGAGGTCTCTTCCGCCTTTTTCGGGCAGCCCCAGAACACAAACAAACAAATCGACACAATCATTCCGAGAAATAATAATCTTCTAATCATCCTATGATCCTCCTTAAGTGTGAGCCGTGCTCATTTTTTATGAATCGTGTTATGGCGTGGGGTGATATGGAATTACGATGCGGTTCTAATATTTTATTATTTAAGATAGCATACAACAGACTGGTTGTCAACCGGCAAAACAGCTCTTTTCCATGCAGCAAGGGGACGTGTATCCGCGTAACTTCATACGTCTTGCGGTTTTTCGCATGATAATGGCCGTATCAGAAGATGAAAAAGTACCGCAGCATCGAACCCCTTTTCATAAACTTCGCAGCGCCAAACAGACAATCTGTTTCTGTTGATTTTGAAAATCTGCTCAAGTTGCAATGGTTCACTTCGGAGATTCACGCAACAGGCACTTCCGTGGTTTCTTTCGTTGTTCATGGACAACTTTCATGCTTGACGGGGCCATAAAATTTAGATAAAGTCAACAAATACTCCGTATACCATGTATAGCGAGGCTTGATAAAGGAGGGAATCAACCATGAAAAATGAATATAAAGTCGTGCTGGTTACCGGCGCATCAAGCGGTATCGGCGAGGCAATAGCCGAGCGGTTCTCAACAGAAAACGCAAAACTTGTACTTATCGCCCGCCGTCGTGATAAATTGAAATCGGTTGCTACGCGGTTATCAAAATTTGCGAGTTGCCACATCATAGCCTGTGACCTGACAGACAAGACATCTCTCCGGACCGAGTTGATGAATCTTCCCCCAGATTTCAAAAATGTCGACGTCCTGGTGAATAATGCGGGTCTGGCTCTGGGATTGGAGCCTGCGCAGAGGGCCTCGTGGCAGGACTGGCAAACCATGATTGATACTAACATCACAGCGCTGGCATTCATTACTCATTTGCTGCTGCCGGGCATGGTGGAGCGAAATCGCGGGCATATCATCAATATCGGTTCCGTCGCTGGTACGTATGCTTATCCGGGCGGAAATGTGTATGCTGCTTCAAAAGCATTCGTCGAGCATTTTTCCCGAAATCTGAAGTCCGACCTTTTGGGAACGGCAGTGCGTATTACCAATATCGAGCCGGGCTTGGTTGCGGGAAGTGAGTTTTCACTTGTCCGTTTCGGCGGTGATAAGGAACGGGCTGAGCAGGTTTATGCTGGCGTGCAGCCGTTGATGCCGGAATCCATTGCGGAATCTGTTTTCTGGGCGGTTTCGCTGCCGGCTCATGTAAACATATGCAGCATTGAAATAATGCCGGTATGTCAGGCGCCCAGCCGTTTGGCAATTCATCGTTATACCTGATAGGGTGAACCCCAGGAACCAGTCTAGTCGGCGGACACACTGAAGGATGCATAGAACTCTCTACAATAGTATTCTGTAATGCTTAATGCGTAAGTTCTCTTTATGTATCTTTAACGTTACTATTTATTTTCACGCAAAAAGGTGTATTGTTAAGCTTGCAATATTTCAGGTAACGATCCGTGCATAAGGGAGCCTTGGAGAGCAGCTGGCTGCCTGAAGGCGGATTGAACCTCTTCATGGTAGTGAGAAGAAAAGAACTCAAAAAATTTTGGGATTTTAGCCTGGTTCCACAGGAAAATAAAAACGTTGTCGTGTATTTCAGTTCCTCCTGGTAGTAGAAGTAAAAAATTCTAAATCCAAAAGGAGGTTCTTTTCGTGACTGAACTTTGCCAAGGCCCGGATCCTCATCCCTGGCAGCCGCGGTTAAAAGCCCCACCCGGTGCGACCGATTCCCATTTTCATATTCTTGGTCCCGCCACTAGTTATCCTTACGTAGAAGATCGCGAGTACACACCCCCGGATGCGCTGCCTACGGCATATCGCCGACTTCTTGACACGCTCGGCATCACGCGTGCAGTTCTTATACAGCCGAGCGTATATGGGACTGACAACAGCTGCATGGTGGAGTCAGCGCCCCAGCTTGGAATACCTGCACGCATGGTCGTGGTTGTTCCATTTGGTACATCCGACAAGGAACTTGTACGGCTGCATAAAGCGGGCGCGCGCGGCATCCGGTTTATACTCGCTCATGTTGGTGGCTTACCGCTTACAGATTTGGAGCGATTTTCCGACCGCATCAAAGACATTGGCTGGCACGTTCAATTTTTACTGCGGCCAAACCACCTCATTGAGCTCGAACCACGACTTGCAAAGCTGCCAGTTAACTTCGTGATTGACCACATGGGCCTCATCCGCCCATCTGAGGGTAGCTTGGAGCAACCGGCGTTTCAAGCGTTGCTCCGCCTGATCCGAGGCGACCACTGCTGGGTAAAGTTTACTGGCGGCTATCGCTTCTCGGGCGAGGCGCCACCGTACCGAGATATATTCCCTTTCGCGCGGAAACTTGTGGAGACGCGACCCGATCGGCTCCTCTGGGGCAGTGATTGGCCGCATGTCATGTATAAAGGCAGGAAGTTCAACACGACGGAACTTTTCGATCTGCTTCTTGATTGGGCGCCTGATGAAAAATCCCAGACACAGATCCTGGTTAATAATCCTGCGGCGCTTTTCGGTTTTTAGCAGCGGCCGTTACGTTTGGATAATAAATGCTTTATGAGAGCGATGGGGAGGCAAATCATGGCTGCATGGCAGCGAAAACTGGGATTAATCGTTCCCTCATGGAATACGGTCAACGAATATGAATTTCAGCAGACAATAGTTCCGGCGATGTCCCTGCATACAATGCGTATCCGGCATACTGCCGACACGGAAGAGAACTTCATGTGGATGGGAACACAAGTACCCGCTGCGGCAAAGCTTTTGGCCCATGCCAAAGTCGAGGTCATCTGTTATGGATGTGCGGCTGGTGGCTTTCTCAAGGGACCGAAATACGATCAAGAAATCATTCGGGATATTGAAGCGGCTACCGGTATACCCGGGGTGACCTCGGCGGCGGCAACTGCGGATGCACTTCGAAGCTTGAATGTAAAGCGGGTCAGCGTGGCCTCTCCCTACGCCCCCTGGTTGAACGAGAAACTAAAAGAGTACCTACAAGCCTGCGGTTTCGAAGTGCTGGCCATGCAGGGACTCGGAACTCAGGCCCATGCCAGCTTTACGCCGGAACAGAACTCGGCGCTCGCTGCAGAAGTAGATCGAGCTGAGTCTCAGGCTGTCTTTATCAGCTGTTCAAACTTTCGCACGCTGGAGATCATCGAACCGCTGGAGCAGAAGTTGGGGAAGCCTGTTGTCACCAGTAACATGGTCTCGCTATGGAAAATGCTCAGAACTATCGGTGACAACCGTAATATATCGGGAGCCGGACGTTTGTTCCGTGAGGCATGAAAATAGGGGACCCGTCAGGGCGGGTCATCACTAAAATTGAAAGGAGAAATTTTGTGAAAACTATAAATGACCAGAACATTGACCTTGTGAAACCTTCCGAGAGAAAGCCAATAGAATCATTGCTTAAAAGTAAACGCTTCTATGTTATTTTACTGCTGGTTACTGCCCAAATTATCAACTATATCGATCGGGTTAACCTCTCCATTGCTGCTCCTTTGATTTCCAAAGAGTTCGGTTGGGATCCAGCAACAATGGGTCTCATTTTTTCTTCCTTCTTGTGGACCTACGTGATTTGCCTGGTGCCCGCAGGCTGGTTAACTGACATGATTGGCGCCCGGAAACTGAATGCCTGGGCTATATCGATCTGGTCAGCTGCCGCCATGCTTACAGGAGCTATTACAGGCTTATACACGATGCTGGCAGCAAGATTCGCGCTGGGAGTAGGTGAATCTTCGACCAATCCTTCGGGCGGCAAGGTCATTCGGGACTGGTTTCCGGTTAAAGAACGGGGAGTAGTATCAGGCATATTTCAGTGCGGTACGCTTGCCGGCCCTGCTATAGGCATGCCCTTTGTCGCCTGGCTAGTGGTGAGCACCGGTTGGAGAACGTCTTTCGTCATAGCGGGATCCATCGGTTTTATCTGGTTGATCTTTTGGTTGAAGTATTTCTATAATCCGAAGGAATGCTCCTGGCTACCATCAGAAGAACGTGAGTATATCCTGGCCAACAACGCCAGCACTGAGACATCCGCCATTTCGGCCAAAAAATCTTTCTCGCTCAAGGATTTTAGAATAGTTGGACGGTTGCTCAGTCAGAAAACAATGTGGGGCCTGGCTATACCTCAAGGTTGCATTATCTATACCCTGTATTTGTTTTTGACTTGGCTGCCAAGCTACCTGGTTCAGGCAAAAAACTTCACGCTAATGAAGGCTGGCATTCTGGGGACAGTTCCTTTTGTAGTCGCTGTGATTCTGGGGATTTTTTTCGGGAAGATGAGCGATTTGATCTTAACCCCAGATAAAGTCACGCAGGGGAAGCGGCGGCAGATGATGATCATATTCATGCTGTTATCAAGCGTGGAGCTGTTTGCCGCCTTTATGAATAACGAATACGCGATCTTGCTGCTGATTTCGCTTTCCCTGTCCGCAATTGCCAGCGCGCTCAGTCTTAACGTCGCGTTGACGAACGACCTTGTCAAAGATCCGGCGGTTGCGGGATCAGCTTTCGGCATATTGATTCTTGGGGGAAACTCTTTTGGTCTGATTGCACCAATTTTAACCGGCTACATTGTTAAATTTACGGGAAGCTTTGATAGCGCTTTTTTCCTTGCTGGAGCAATACTCATTTTCGGCGCGCTCATTTCCTTCAGTCTAGCCCGCAAGCCGCTTGAGGGACTACCGACAAAATAGCAGATTCTGAAACCCGATAAAAAAGCTTCATCCTGACTTTTTCGAACTTGGGAAGCTTGCATACAAACATGACCCAGTATCGCAAGTCAGCAAAAAAGGGAAGTTGAAGTAATGAAGCAATCTAACTGATTGGATTATGAAACGCGCGGCAGGTTCCTCACAGGGATGCCCGCGCGTTTCAACGTTGTGTAAGCTTCAACCACGATATCACACTGCTTTCAGCCAGCCACCGATGCAATATTGTCGATACTTCACACTCCTTCCCCAAAAGAAGTCTGTGTAAAGTCCCGATGTACTTTTTTTGCGCTTGAACCCCTTGTTGATGTCCCATGCTAAACGATGTACCAGCCGATTCGATTAATCAAAATCAGATACCAGAAAAAAAGCAGGGATGACTGGTATCCCTGCTTTCATATTT
>Ga0074045_10001337_pt1 | contig 23877 bp, 15 predicted proteins | sample BogForMeECP23OM2_FD_94442 | JGI IMG/M metagenome (GOLD analysis project Ga0074045, IMG submission 94442) | Bog forest soil microbial communities from Calvert Island, British Columbia, Canada - Bog Forest MetaG ECP23OM2 | ecosystem: Environmental > Terrestrial > Soil > Wetlands ... | reverse complement strand
GTGTGGAGAGACGCTCCCTTCGTGACGGCACGATCCATTGACGTTTACATCCGCCGGCTGCGCAAGAAGATTGAACGCGATCCGTGCCGTCCTCTATACCTGAAAACCCTGCGGGGCGTGGGCTATCGCCTAGAGGCGCCGAAGTAGTCGCCGCCCACCGTGGCAGGACAGCCGCTGGCGCTCTCACTTGGTCGCGATTGTTTCCCTGTCTTGACCCTCCACAACCACGCGCAGCCATACTTCCAGGTTCAACAGGCGCCAGATACGGTTACTGTGATCGCACTTTTGGCTTCGGTGCTCGGCGAAGATTCGGGATATGACTGCAGGCCGGAACAATCCCCGCTCCAAGGTGCGTCGGGCGAGCAACATTCGCTCCAGAGCGTCGAGTTGAGGACCCGCCAGCCAATACTCCCAGGGCGTGGGAAATCCCATTTTCTTACGGTAAATGACGGATTTCGGCAGCAGGTCTGCGACTGCCTGCTTGAGAATGAATTTCCCCGCCAGTCCGGCAATGGAGTACTTCGCCAAAATTCTGGCCGTGAATTCCACTAGTTCGTGGTCGAGAAAAGGAACGCGGCTTTCCACTGACGCCGCCATGCTCATCTGGTCCTGCTTCATGAGCAGTTCAATCAGGTAGCTGTGTATGTCGGAGTACAACATGCGATGCAGGAGATCCCCCTGCGTCTGCTGCCAAACCGCCATTGAACCCGCGTACGCATCTCCGGCCGCAGTGAGCGTATCGGGGGTGAGCAGTTCTGCCTGCTCGGCAGCGGAAAAAGCCGAAAGGAAGTTGTCGTAGTAAAACGAAGGCCAGGATTCCCCATCGCGGACCAGGAATGTGTGCCGCATCTTGCGATCGAGAGATGCTCCCAGGGAGCTGGCCTCCAGAGCTCTCCTCACAGTGCGGCGCATTCCCCGGGTCGTGACTGCCCGATAAGCAGCATCCATGCGCGCGTTGAACAAGGTCCAGGCGTAGCGCGTGTAGCCGGCAAGGGTCTCGTCGCTGCCTTCGCCAGTCAGCACGACTGTCACGTGTTGCTTTGCCAACTGCGCTACAGAGAACAACGAGACGCTGGAGGGCCAAGCGATGGGCTCGTCCTCGTGCCAGATCAGGCGCGGCAGGTTTCTGAAGAACTCTTCGCGGCTGAGACGCACCTCGTGGTGATCTGAGCCGATGTGCTTGGCGACCTGGCGCGCATGGGGGAGTTCGCTGAATCGCTCTTCGCCAGCGCCCGCCGAGCCATATCCCACGGCGAACGTCTTGATCTGATCGCGGCGAATGTGGGCAGCGAGCGCGGCCACCGCACTTGAATCCAGCCCGCCGCTCAAGAACATCCCGAGGGGAACATCGCTCATCAAGTGCGACCTCACGGCGGCCTCGAGCAGTTCGCGATAAGTCTTCACGTAGTACTCGCGTGGGCGCGCTTCTGGATCCACTTCTAACGGCAGATCCCAGTAATGCTCAATGTTGAGATCGCCACGCTCGGAGACTTCCAGGGTATGTCCGGGCATCAGCTTTCGAATGTCCGCGAACATGGTCTCGGGTCCAGTGATATAGCCGAACGCAAGATACTCGGCGAGGGTTCCGCGGTTGAATTCTGCTTTCACGCCGGGGTAGGCGAGAATCGCCTTGATCTCGGAGCCGAAAAGGAAGGCGTTGCCGTCCCAGCGATAGTAGAGGGGCTTGATGCCGAGTCGATCACGGGCGGCAAACAAGGTGCGCCTCTGCCGATCCCAGATCACAAAGGCGAACATGCCGCACAGATGTTTCACACAGTCGCGGCCATATTCCTCGTAAAGATGAATGATGGTTTCCGTGTCGCTGCGGCTGCGGTAGTGATGCCCCTTTTCCTCGAGTTCCCGCCGCAAGTCGGCGTGGTTGTAAATTTCCCCGTTGAAGACGATCCAGATATCGTGGTTTTCGTTGGCAATGGGCTGGTGTCCGGTCTGGAGGTCAATGATGCTGAGCCGCCGCATGGCCAGGCCGACGTTTTCTTCGACGAAGAACCCTTCATCGTCGGGCCCGCGGTGCACCATAAGGCGGTTCATGTCGGCGAGCACGTCGGCCTGCACACGCCAGTCGCGATTGGAGTAGAAGATGCCGCAGATGCCGCACATAACTTAGGCGCCACCAGAGATCACGGAAGCCGGGTCTGATGCCGGTTCCAGAGCAGATTCGCCCATGACCGCCGACAGATCAGAAGAGAAGATTCTGCGTCCGGCTTCATTCACGACGAATTCTCCCCATGCGACCGGACGACTGCAGCGCAGTTCGATGCTCCCCTCGACTCTGGCATAGCTTCCATTGCAGAAGATTAGTCGCTCGTCGGAAGGCCCCGGCCCCCGCTTATGACAGACATATTTCGCATCGCTCGACAGCAAGCCGCCCTGCCAGGCGCCGCCGCGCTCACGGAAGAAGAACGAGTATGCGCTGCCGCCGGCGGCAAACTCATAGCTGGAAACATCACAGTCGGGGTGCTCAATCCGCTGGAACGATCCGATGCCATGAGGAGCCTGGTCGCACGTCAGTAGCACGACGCTGAACTCGGCCGGTAACTCGACGTCTGCGCCAAAATTCAGCACCGTCGTGGGCACTTTCTCACCATAAACGGGCGACCACGATTCCCGGCGGACCTCTTGAGCCCAGTCCTGACTTTGCGCCGGAAGAAAGACCAGCGCGTGCGCAGTGTCTTTCACGCGAAACAGATTCTCTTGCACCAACTCGAGGTCCGACCCTAAGTTCCACCTGATGTCGATGCGGTGCTTGCCCGAGCCCTCCAGCACATCTCGCACCAAATACGCCCCGTTCTTCAACGAGACGACCCACCGGCGGTGAATAACTGGCTGCTGCAATCGTTGGTAACCATCGTGACTCGCAACCAGCAGATCAAAACCATGCCCTCGGGCCCATTGCTCGACCTTCGACTGCGTGAGCCTTCGCCATGAAAAAGTCGTTGCTGCCTCCGCCTGGCTCAGGTTATCCACGCGCAGGGTGTTATGCATCCCAGTGCCGCGAAACAAATCGCGGTCACCGCCTGGACCAACGTATTCCGAGGTGCCGGGATCAATCAGCAGGGAGTGCCCATGACTCTGCAGGCAAATACTGAGCGCATCCGCATGGCCGTGGCCTCCGCGCTGAGTTCCCAGCGGGCCCGCATCCACGATCAGCTGCGAGTTTTCTGTCGCGAGCATGTAGTATCCAGCGTCTGGCAAGGCCGCCGACTCGCTGCCAACAGCGTTCGCTTGCAACTGGTCCCACTGTCGCACTCCTTCTTCGCCCAGCAGCCACAACGTTTCCTCGCGCAGATGGCCTGCGACGGCTTTGAAGTCTCCGCGGTGAAAAAACACCGCGCCGGTAGCCAGCGGGTCAAGGAGATGCTCGCTGCGATTGCGGCGAGGATCAAACAACCTGCCGCCATCGTCGTCGCCGAAACGTGGAGGGTGACCGTTGCGCCCTAGCAGGCATAGGGCGTTCAGCATCTTCTCGATTCGATCTGCGAAACTCCTTGGCAGCGGAATATGGTTGACGGTTGCTAACACGGCAGCGTGCAGAAACAAATCCAGCGCGTAAACGTGGTAGTAAGTGGATTGCTCGAAGTGGAATCCATCGTCACGAACTTGCCGTTGCGATTCGTTCAGGATGATTTTCCACCCTAGTGACTTCCAGCGTTCGGCTGCAGCGAGCTCCGGACACAATACTCCCAGGGAAAAGAGTCCCACTGCCTCGCCCAGTAAGTGCGTGTTGGGAGAAAAATATGTCGAGAGATAGCGCTCGATATGCCGCCCGTGCAGCGCCAGACCTGGAAGCCATTCGTCGCGAAAATCGGGGATGCCTGGCGATCCCTGCAGAAGATGGTACGTCCAAAGCCACGAGAGGCTGCGGAAGGCAACTTCCAGGCTGCTCGACCAGTTGATACCGACGGGATACGGATTCTCAGCCAGCCAATGCCGCCTCTGGCGCAGGATTTCGTCGGCATAGCGCCGGTCATGCGTAAGGCGGTACGCCTTGGCCAGTGTCAGCAGATGCTGGTGGCGATTCAGTTCCCAGATAACTTTGCTGTCGCCACACTCGGCATAGTCAAGGTATCGAACGCGGTAGAAGGCTTTCTTCGGAGCTCGCTTTCCGTGGACCGCGTCTAAATGCCAATCAATGTTCCAGCCCTGCCGGCTGCCATAGTTGAGGGCCAGATACCCGAGCAGGTCGAAACGATGCCCGCAGACTTGGTTCGCCTCCTGAATGATCTGTTCCGCGCGGCCGGGAAGCCGTTCTTTGAGCAGCGCCAGAACTGAATCCACGGATTCGGGTGCGAAGAAGAAATTGCCGCGAGCTCCCGGCCCGTGGCTGCGTGCACGTTTTCGAAAATCGTAGCCCATCCAGCCCAAAGCGGAATCAGCCCGCTTGGCCAGCGCCTGACGGCTGCGGTCAAGGATCTCATCCCGTTTCATTCGCCCCAGGCGTTCGTGGAGGCGGTTCCATTTCTCAATCGGCATGGCGGACTACCAATGGCACTGCGACGTGAGTTCCTGTGGCGGTTTGGATGAGCGGACCGCTCACAAGCGAGTACTTGATTGCTTTAACGGGGCGGGGCGCCGGCACGAAAGCCGGCGCCCCGAAAACAACCCAGTTCAGCTTACGGCAAGTAGTAACGGAACGACGTCAGGAACATGTTCTCGACGGCGTTCGGGTTGCTTCCAACACCCCACCAGGTGTTGCGGTTGATGTAGGAATACTGCGGTCCCCACTGCAGCCGGCCTTTAGGACCGTTGTAGAGGCGGTACCAGAACCCTACGGTTCCCTCAATAAGGGAGCGGGTGTCGCCGGTGCAGTTCGCTGGATTGGACGGGTTGAAGCCAGGAGTAATGGGAGTTCCGCCGGAGCCCGGAACGGGCACGGTGCCGCTGCCAGGAGTACCGCCGCTCGTCGGAGTGTCGACGTTGGTGCCCGTGGCACTCGGGGGCCCTTCGATGCTGCAACCGGCGTTGTTGAACAGGTTCGAGCCGTAGCCCGCCCCCTTGCCGCCGACGACATAGGCGGTGCGCCCTGCGTATTCAATGCCCACGTTGGAGTAGATGTCCAAACGCTTGGTGTGATACTCGATCGTGCCCAGGCCCTGATAGTTGCGGACTGGCACCAGCACGCCGTCATAACGGGCGACAACGTCGGGCAAGCTGCCGGAGCCGTAGCGGCCAATGCCATCGCCGCCCATGAGATGGACGCCGATGTCGAAATGTTGAGCCAGGGTTCCGCGAGCATTCAAGCCAACGCCCCCGCCGACCTTGTTGCTGGTGTACGCACCGCTGGCATTGGGGACATTGCCCGTGCCGCAGGGGACTGGAGGAGGCAAGGTTCCATTGGTCGCGGTGATGACGCCGCCGCAGGGGTAGATGCGGTCGTGGAAATCACTCAGCAGCCCGAAAACTTCGTAGTGTCCGAAGCCTTTCGGCTGAAAGACAAACTTGGTGATAAAGTCAGGCGCCGGGTTGAAGGAGTAGTTGTAGGAGAAATTGTAAAGCCCAGAGCTGGCGCCCTGCGAGCCGAGGACAAAGTTGTTCTGCCCCGGGGCAAGGTGGCCGCCGAGCGTGGCCTCGGAGTTCTCCACGGAGAAGGCCCACCAGGCTTCGTCGCCAAAATTCTTGGCGATGCGGAAGCCGTATTGCCGTGCCCAGCTGAACCCGACGTTATAGTTCGCGTCGATGGTCATGGGCAAAGCTTCGGTCCGGTTGTCTACGCCGTTCTTGGTTTCGGTGACCAGGCTCCACATCTGGCCGCCGGTAAAACTCCACCCATCGGTCAGGGCAGCCTGAGCCCATGCCTGGCGTTGACGCATGGTATAGCTGTTGCTCTGGGTCGCGGTTGAGGTGGTGCCGGAGGACAGGAAGTCGCTCTCGAGGTAGCCGGTGAGCTTGGCGCTGCCGATTTTGCCTTCGGCAAGCATGGAGACGCGGGACTGACGGCCGGATCCGTAGAACTCGGTCAGATGGGCCGCGGTGGCGCCGTCAAACGGAACCGCGCTGAAGGGCGTATTGATGTCTGCCCCGAGGGCATGCGAACGCCACACAGTTTCTGCCGCCAGGAATCCGCCGGGTGTAATGGTGATTCCCTTGAAGTGCACGGCCATCGGGCTTTCCAGGCTGCCCATGATACTCTTCTGGGTTTCCTGCAGACTGAGCGCCGAGTTGGTGGCATTCAGTTTCAGATCCTTAACATCAGTGCTCAGATCTGCCACAGTCTGCTGCTGCTGGCTGGACTGCGACGCCACCTGATCGGCCTTGCCCTGCGCCGCCACAGTCGCGGCCTGCGCCTGCTCAAGGGCGGCATCCCGCTTCCGCATTTCGTCCTTGAGCATGGTGACTTCCTGCTGCAAAGCCTCGATCTGTTTCCGTTCCAGCGCACGGTCGTCCTTGAGTTGCTGCAACTCATCTGCGACCGCCTGTGCCGATGGCATTTTCCTGGGAGTTGCGGAAGTAGTGGTCTGCGCCACCGAGATTGCCGTTATTAGCAGAACTACACACCACCTGAGGACGTGCTTCATCTTCTCTCCTTTGCCTCGTATTTCGGAGGCGATTGTAAGTATCAAGTGAAATCGGACAAGAACCGTCAATCTGTTGGGCGGGTTGACTCATTTCTTGCATTCCGCGTCCGAGGGAGTATGGTGACGGCCTCGGAAATCCCCGGAGTACATCGGGCGTACATCTTAAGCCAGGCACTTTTTTGTTTGCGCCGCGCCAAAGCGGGGACCGCCAGCGGCATGCGCGGCACGTACCCGAGGTGGATTCCTCCGGGCTCCAGCGTCGAACCGTCAGGCCTTTGGCCTTTCTTGGGTAACGATACTTTTACTTCGGGTATGTTAGGGAATGGTTACAGCTAAATGAATTTCTGATGAATCGCCCCTGTGTACTTGAGAGCGCGGGAGAGAGGCGACAAACTGGGGCAGACCTCGAGTACGGCTTGGCGCACAACTTCAGCGAGGGATGTAGCTGCCCAGCAGAGGCACTACGTCACGGGTGATGGGCAGAAGACGTTGTTCGGCATCGTCGTCGCTCTCGCCCGGGTAGACTCGAGTGGCGAGGCGGACCAGTGCACCGTCGCTGCGGCTCATACGAATGGAGTCAGCAACCAGATAGAACTTGGCCCAATATTCGCTGGCGACTCCACGGTCATGCGCCCAGTACCAGTAAAGGACAAGTTGCCGGGAATCTCCTTTCGTGACAACGTACCGGTTGGCCGGGAACGGGGCATGGCCGGGAGCTGTGAGCATGATCCGGCTGGACCCGACCGGAATCCAGCCTGCGCCCGGCAGGCAGTTCTGAGGCGAGTGGAGCGTATCGCCGGTGCGCTGGCTGGGGAGGTATGCGATGAAGAGGTCCACAAAAAGCCCAAGCTTCTCTCGATTCTCATAGGCCCGGAGAAGAAAGTCGCCGGGGCCGAGCGCCTCGATTAAGTCGTTGGGCAGAGTAACATCGCTGCCGCTCCAGGCACCCAGTTGCCGGGGAAATGCGGACAGGGGGAGTCGGGGAGGGAAGACCTCGCCGCGTGCGTGCACCTGCAGGAAAATCGCGGCGGCAACGATCAGCAACGCGGCAAGCAAGAAACGCGCGGTGGCAGCCGTCATGCTTGGGTGTTCCTCTCGCGCTGGCCTTGATTGTGTTGTTTGTCTTCACTCCACATCAGGCCAATGAAACCGTGGAGGGTGTACAGCAGCAGCAGGGAAACGACGAAGACGATCAATCCCCAGGATTCGTGGAAATATCCCTCAGCCTTGTCCGCATCCCAGTATTGCACCAGAAGGCCGGTGCCGATAATACGGACACTATTGGCAATGACGGCAACCGGAATGGACGACAGGGCCAGCAGCCACCGGACCCACAGGCGCCGTTCCATCAAGTATCCGTAGATGATGGCGAGCGTCAGCAGCGACATGAGTGAGCGAATCCCGCTGCAGGCTTCGGCCACCTCCAGCGTTATGGAAGGCAGATGAATCAGGTTGCCCTCACGCAGGATGGGGACCCCGAAGAGGGGAAGTGTGGCGGCCGCTACCTGCGAAGCCAGCAATTGCAGTGGGAAGGTGATCTGATTGAAGACGATCTTGGGGATTGGGATCATCAGGAGGAGAAAGGCCCACGGGAAAAGCATCGCCCGAAACTGACTCCAGCCCAGGAAAAGAACGATCAGGCCTGCCGTCGTCAGAAGAAGCGAGAAGCGTGCCAGAAATAGCTCGGCTCCCATCTGGCCGACGATTAGAACGCACAAAGCGAAGGCCAGCAGCGGCAATCCCGCCCAGGACGGCCGGGGCTCGATAGACTCGAGGCGGTGGCTTTGCCGCCAGACAACGAATGCGGAGAACAAGGGTACGAAGAATCCGTGAGAGAAGTCGGAATCGTTCTTCCATTGCCCAACCAGGCGGCTGAGCGTTGGGACGTAAAACCAAAGCAAAAGCCCTGTCAGGATGACACCCTGCCAAAGTGAGGGGATACGAATGCGTGCGCGTGCGACCGGAGAGATTGTCACCAGTTGCTTCACAATCCAGCGCTGACGGGGAAATATAGCATACTCGAAACCGGTGCTGGCCGCAACGCAAGCAGACGAGAGTTTGCGGGGAGGAGTCTTTCAGCCCACTTCGGCAAACGTTCTGGTTCGTGAGAGAGCGTCCCTTCTCCAACGAATTAGTGGGCAGAATGCCGTCCTACCTGCTGGAGGGAGCTTGGCTACTGCGCAAGGAGGAGCCCGGCTTTCGCAAGGGTGTGGTAATCGAACACCACGATCGAGTTGGGCATTCCGGTGTAGGCGCCGACCTTGTCGAAGTACCCGAGCAAAGACAAAGGTTGTCCGCTGACCGTGCCGGAAACGAACATGATGTTGCCCACGGCCGATCCCGTGAGCGGAAACGTCCCATTATCGAGAGGTCCCGTCAACTGGGCGTTGACGTTCAGACTAGAGTCGGAGTTTTCGGTCAGGGTGAGGGCGGCGTTGTCGGTGCCATCGGGCAGATTCAAAGTCCCAATGAATGTGCCAGCTAGATCAGGAACTTGATTTCCAACAAAGCCGCCCGAGTCGTAGCCCTGAGGATAGCCTATGATCCCAACCAAATCAGGACATGTGCTGTTGTTAACCGTATAGTTCCCCGCAATAGTCGTGCCGGTCAACATCCCCTGGCCGGGCAACACATACCCACCTTCATTGAAAGTGAGTGCGATGTTATTTCCGCTAACGCTGGCAGAGAGACTATTTTGTCCGGGTGTTGTACCTGCGCAGACACCGTTCACATACCAAGTCTTCTTCTCCAAAGTAAGAATCTGCACCTGATTCGGCCCGCCCGCGCTGCTCCGGCTTCCACTGGCTGCCAAGTTAGCTTCCACCAGCGTCACCCCTCCAGTGACGTTAGAAGTCACCACGAATTCATAGGCCCCGGAAACGGGAGGGTTCGTCAACTTGTTGCTTCCGCCGCAGGCCACGGTGAGGATGAGAAGCAGCGCCAGCCAGATCGTACGCATCTTCATTCTGTTTTCTCCGTTGAAGCGGTCAAGCGGGAGGCACACGGATGTTCTGCCTATTCGGACATGGGAGAACTTTCCTCCATGGCTTTGGCCCCTCTCCTCCCTTCCGCCGACATCATCCCGCTAAGTTAAACTTCGAACCGTAGCCCGGCGTTGATTGCGCTTTGCCGGTCGGTGCTGCGCCAGAGATCAAGATTGGGGAAAGACAAATCAGTTTAGTGGAGATCACCAGCGGGATTGTTACGCTTCCATTAAAAAATGTTGGGATCCTTGGCGTTTGCGAACCTCCTGCCAAACACCACTGCACACGCGCATTCGGCACAGGCGGCGGCCAGCCTGGCCGTCTCGCTTACAGCGATAACTTTGATGTAGTCGCTTGAGCAGCCGCGACTTCAGCGGCTATTGTGCAGGAGGCGCAACCATCAATTGCGCAAGTTCCTCTTCCACCGCTGCAGCGTCGCTATAATTGGGGCTAATCTTAAGCACCCGTTGAAATTGCTCCTTGGCCAAGGCAGGTTGACGGACCTTCTCGTAAGCCAGCGCCAGATGGTAGTGAATGGTTGGGTTATCTGGAGTGCGGCCCTTCTGCTGGAGTCTCAGTGCCTCCTGAAACAAATCAATAGCAGCTTTGAACGCACCCTTCTGATAGTAGACCCAGCCCAAGGTATCGGCAGCGTTCGGAGAATCGACCATGCCCCTGCGGGCAGTTTGCGCGAGAGCGAGCGCCACATCGGGATTGCCGCCCGTCCGCAACATGATGTAGGCCAGGTTATTGGACGCGACGGGGTTTCCTGGCCGGATCTCCAGCACCTTCTGATACATCTGCGTCGCCTTATCCCAAGCCTTTTGGGACTCATAGAGTTCACCCAGGAGAATATAGAAGCTGGGTTCCTCCGGATGATCCTGCAGCGAACTCTGGTAGGTCGCGATAGCTTCGTCGGTTGAACCTTTTGCCACTAGCAGTTCACCGAGCTTCAGAGAAGCGTCGGCGTTATTCTTGTCCAGCGTGGTCGCCTTCTCCAACGCTGCTTCCGCACCGCTCAGGTCTCTCTTGTTATTGAAGAGAACTGTTCCCAGAAGATCATAGAAGGCGCTGCTGTTAGCGACTTTGGCAATCTGAGCACGCACCACAGAGACGGCCTTGTCCGGTTGGTTCTGAGCCAAGTACACATTCATCAGCCCGCTTAGGGCATCCGGAGAAGTAGGATCGCGTTCGAGGGCCTGCTGATAAGAGTCGCCGGCTTCGGCAAACTGCCGCTGCGCAGACTTCAAATTACCCATTTGGACGTATGCAGCCGGGCTTTGTGGCGCAAAATCCATTGCCTTTTGAATGTCTTTTTCGGCCAGAATAAACCGCCTTTGGTTGAGATTGGAAACGGCGCGATACAAATAGCCGTCCGGTGAGCCCGGCTGGAGTGCAATCATGTGGGTGGCTGCGTCTTCCAGTCCGCGCGGATCGCCCTCACGCATCGCTACGCCGGCCAGCTCGCGGTAGGCGTCAGGCAAGTCTGGACGCAAGCGCACCGACTCCTGCAGTTCAGTTTGTGCCTGCGCCAGATCTCCATTGGCCTCAAGTGCAACTCCCAAGTAGTAATGAGCCGCGCTGTTGGCGGGCTCACTGTTGATCGCTGTTCGGAGGGTTGCGATTGCTTTGTCAGGGTGGCCACTGCGAATTTGAATCTGGGCCTGATCGATGATCGCATCCACGTCGTTCGGGGTGGCAGCCAATATTTCGTTGTTCAGCTTCTGTCCGTCGTCCAGCTGATTCTTGAGAATGAGAAGCTGAATGTAGTTCTTCTTGACCTGGATGTCCTTGGGGTGATCGCGATAGAGGGCTGCGTACTCGGTGACAGCTTTGTCGAGATCTCCGGCTGCAAAATAAAAGTCCCCAAGTATACGATATCCGACAGAATTGCCGGGGAACTTTTGGGTGACTTGTTTGAGGAAATTCTCTGCCTGGTCTTTCTTGCCCTGGACCATATACAGACGAACCAGAGCTGTACAGCGATCCGGATTCGATGGATCACTGTTTATGGCCTGCCAATATTGCTGTTCGGCTTCGGCGTAGCGGCTGCGCGACTGGTAATAGTCGCCTAGCGCCAACTGCGTCTCCGCGACTTTCGGGGATACCTCGACTGCCTTCTTGAGATTGATTTCGGCCTGGTCAAGTTGATTGACCTTCATCTGCATCTGGGCCAGGGCGACATAAGGTTCCCACTGATCTGGAGCCAGGTTGATGGCAGTCCGGGCTTCCTGGATGGCGTCCGGAAAATTCTCCTGGGCGGCCTGCAGATTCGCAAGAGCCAGGTGAACCTGCGAATTGCGGGGTTCACGCTCCAGCAGGAAGGTCAGATGTTCTTGAGCCTGCTTGAAATCGCGCGCGGCGATTAGCAGGTTGGCTAGATCCAAGTGGACCTGGTAATTCGCGGGTTCCGGTTCCAACTCCAGAACGCGGTTGAGTTCCTGGTAGGCGAGACTCCACTGCTGCAGCTTCAACTCAGTCTTGGCCAGTTGATAATGCGCATCTGCATACCTTGAATCAACCTGAATCGCGTTTCCCAACTGAATTGCAGCCTCGCGGTACTTGCCTTTGTTAAAGTAACGCTGGCCACTTTCTAAGTATTTCTGCTTCCGTGCGTTTAGGTCGCGCGAACATCCAGGTATGACAGTTGTAAGTCCAAGAAGTAAAAGCAAAAAGAATGCAGCCCAGCCTCTCATCTCAGGTCTCCACATGGATACAGTCGGGGGGGTGTCTCTCGTCGGCACCGGAGTAAGCTCATGCGCACAGTAATATAGCGTCCGCTCGTGAGCGGCTATTCTCTCATGATTCCCCGGCAGGGTAGACTGCTTTAGTTGAGCTGTAACGTTAATTTAACTTGCCTGTCACTGGATGTTAACAATACTGAAACAATCTGAGTCGTTTTGTCTTTTTGGCACAGCGCAGCTTTTAACCTGCCATTCACATTCGCGTAGCCAAAAGCGCCATTTCGGCTGTTACCCTTCTTTGTCTTTAGCTGTTTGCGAATACTCGCGCTCATGAGCTGGAGTGAGACCGTTGGAATGGGTCCGATAGACAAGGCGGAGTTCTGCCTCCAATACGCCAAGACATGGGCATGGCATATCTTTATCCTCGTCGACGGTCGAAGGTCCTGTTTCTACCGGGGTTCTCCGTGCCTGCTGCTAACAACGCTGTAAGATATGGGTTTGACAGCGTCGGGATATCCGGCAAAGTAACGGGGAAATCGGCATCGTGAGAGTTCTATGGGTCAAGGCGGGCAAGTTATTGCCGGTGGACACCGGCGGTAAGCTGCGTTCTTACAGGATCCTCAAAGAGCTCGCCCGCAGTCACTCCGTCAGCCTACTTTCCTACTACAACGGCCAGCGTGATATCGAGTATGAAGAGGCAATCCAAAGCGAATTCCCCGGCGCGAACAGTATCTGCACGGCGACTCCGGACTCGAACGTACTCGACGAATCACTGCACTATCTGGGCCGGCTGTTTCAAGGAGTTCCGTTTGCGGTTAGTAAGTTCACGCACCCCGAGGTTCAACGCACGGTGAGTGCATGGCTCGGCGGACGGAAGTTTGATATCGCCGTCTGCGATTTTCTGGCTGCATCGCTAAATTTCTGCGGTGGTTCTGCTACCCCGGTCGTTCTTTTCCAGCACAATGTTGAAACCGTGTTGTGGCAGCGCAGGGCGGCAACGCAGAGAAATCCGGCCAAACGGCTCGTGTACTGGATAGAAGCCTCCAAGATGGCGCGTTATGAGGGTGCGGCGTTGCATTGCTTCCATCATGTCATTGCCGTTTCGGAGCGCGACAAGCAACACATGCTCAAGATGGCCCCAAATTGCGCGATCAGCGTGGTTCCAACCGGAGCGGACACGAAGAAAGGCGTAACATTTGTAACTGCGGACCACAACCCGCCGAAGATCGTATTCACCGGGTCCATGGATTGGGAACCTAACATCGATGGGGTGGGCTACTTTTGCAAAGAGATTCTCCCGCGCGTCCTGAGCGAGTTTCCGAAGGCTGTTTTCCAGATCGTGGGTCGAAACCCTCCTGCCAAAGTGAGACGACTGGCTTCTGAATCGGTGGAGGTGACAGGCACCGTAGCTTCCGTCGACGAGTACTTGAGCGGCGCGACGGTGGTGGTGATTCCCCTGCGAACTGGGGGAGGAACCCGGCTCAAGATTTTCGAGGCCATGGCGAGAGGGAAGGCCGTGATTTCGACGACGATTGGCGCGGAAGGATTGGACGTGAAAGATGGCCGCGATCTGATTCTTGCTGATCAGCCCGCCCACTTTGCTGAAGGCATCTGCAGGCTGCTCCGCGAGCCCACGTTTCGGCGCAGATACGAGGAGGCAGCCGTGGCGTGCCTGGGCCAGCACGACTGGTCCCACGTCGCAAGACGGTTTGAGGATGTTCTGCAGAATACCTTGGGGGTCTCGCGCGCGGATCGTGGCTCTAGCCACCCAGTTGCGGCTGTGTGAGCGGACTTAATGCCTGACAGCAAGAGGATTGTGATCGTCGGACTATTGCGCAGCGGCAGCTAATCGCAACGGTTGCAGGCTGGGTGGTCACCAGAGAAGAAACAAATCAGCGGGAAGGGAATGCACGCGAGTCACTACGCGCGCTGTAGACGCCCGCGAACCTGAACTGATGAGAGGGCGAGAGCCTCTGGGCGGAAGCTTCAGCCGGTTGCTGTTCGGCCACGATAGCGGCCAGAACTGCGGTATAGCAGACCGCAAAATAGGGGAAATAGTGATAGGCGATGGGAGCAAAACTCGCGCCGACGACGAACCCAATGAGCGAACTGTACAAAGCTCCGGCGAACAGGCGGGTTTCAGCATCGGGGTGGGCCCGCCGAATCCGTCGCAGGTTGACGAAGCCGCGGTAGAAGTACAAGAGGTAGAGAATGAAAGCCGGGATGCCACACTCCGCTGCCATCTGCAAGTAGGCCATGTGGACTTCTTTCCACAGGCCCGAATACTGAAGGCAGTTTGTCCCGAGACCTAGAACGGGGTATCTTGCAATGGCTTCGAGAGACGCATCCATAAGCTGCTTTCGCTCTATGTAGGATGCACGAGCCTCATCTTCGTCAGCGTTGGTCGCGTTGCTGATCGAGGAGAAGCGCTGTGTCAGGGTTTTCCCGAGAACGAGAAACGACAGAAGGCCAATGAGGCCTACACCTACGATCAGAAAAAGACGTCTTCCCTTCACGCCAAAATGCCAAAGAGCTACGGCTCCGCAAGCTATCAAGTCGATAAACCCAGAACGTGATCCCGTCATAAACAGCGCAGCCATCATCAATGTAATGCCGAAACTCCAGGCAGTCTTGTGGATTCCGCTCTTCGCAGTGAGAAGGAAAGCGAGGCAGAAAGGAAGAGACAAGACGATAGCAAGAGCCAAATCGTTCGGATTGGAGTAAATGCCTCCGATCACGCCACTCAGGCGCTGCTCGGAATGGCCTTTGATGATGGCAACGATCGCAATCACGACAACGGAAGCGGCTTGAATAAAAACGATCCGCCGAAATCTGGACAGGGTTGTGACCAGAAGGAAGGTCAGAACCCAAGCAATGATGATCTTGGCAAAATCCACGGTGTCAAAAAAGGCGCCGCTCCTCCAAACCGGAGACAGTACTGAGGAAACGAACATGATGGCAATCAGGAGCAACAAATAAAGCGCCTCTTTAGGAAGATCTTTGATCTTTCGCGGGGTCTTGCCGGCGCTGAGCAGAGCCGCAACCAACGTGATCACGCCCGTAACCTTGGCCAAGGGCACGACCCCTAAGAAAGGAACCCAGTCTTCCGGGCGCGCGGAGTAAACAAAATAGAATGCACTCAGGCAAAAGAACGCACCACTCTGCGTGGCGGCCTTGGTCTGTTGCTTGGACGACGAGATCTGTCCCTCGACCATCACCTAAGTTCTGCGTTCCTCGAGAACCGCCTCTGGACGTCTTGGAGATTCCGGCGGCGCTGCCAAGCCCCAGAGCGTCCGTGTCGGCCAGCCCGCGAATCCACTGCCGTGAACGCAAAAACTGAACAGACGCTGGCCCAGATTGCTAGATCGTCATCGCGAAGCAACCAGAGGCGTTCACTCTCCAAGTGGACAGGGTAGCTGATCAGGCCTCAGTCTCCTAGGCCCATCTGTCAGAGAGCCATGGGCCCACGGGCGACAAAGGGGAGCATTTGAAAGCACCGACTATAGCACACGGCAGTCACGGCGCTTGAAGCCCAGAGATGAAAATTCGGTGAATTTTTGTGCCAAAGGTGGACGGCGAACCCCGTGAGCCCCTAGCCTTTAGAGGTCTTATGAAAAGACAGGATAGAACTGAAATGCGACCGAAACCCATGCTCCCGGTGGGGTTCAAGATGCCTACAGCCGGGCTGGGCTTGTTTCTAGCCATCTCGCTTCTGGGACTTGGACTGCGGATCGGGTACGGCATAGCGCGGTTTCACGGTCAACTGGACCTTTCCGGCAAAGCCTTTGTCAGTTTGTGGGATCACGACGCGCTCGACTATGTGCTGATCGCGGAGGGTTTGCTTTCCGGCAAAGGGTATGTGGTGGACGATACTCAACTCCCAAACGGCAAGAGCGCGGAATATCTTGGCGAGCAAGCTCTGTTCAAAGCGCCTCTTTACGAATTCATTCTCGCTGCTTGTTTTGCGGTCTCGGGTTTCTCGTTCAAGCTGTTTTTCCCGCTCCAGGCGTTGCTTGGCGGTCTGACTGCGGGACTGGTTGGCCTGATTACATTGCGGACGTTTGAACGAATCGACGCCGCCTGGCTTGCCGGAGTTGCGGTTGCTGCGCACCCGCTGTTGGTGAATTCCGCGTCGCAACCATATAACGAGAACATATTCTTTTTCCTGTTTGTGGCGTCCATCTCTTGTTTCCTGGTTTGGTTTGAGAGCATGGGTTTTTGGTGGGCGTTACTGTGCGGTGCAACCATCGGTCTGTGCACGCTAACACGCGAAAATGGCTCGTTGTTGCTGGCCTCGATGGGGATAATCATTCTGCTCTTCGCCGCACGCAAGCCCCGGGCCTGGCTAGGATACAGCGTCATCGTGCTGGCCACGGTCGTGATCGTGGCACCATGGACGATCCGCAATTACGCCCGATTTGGCGCTTTTGTGCCGGTGGCCAGCATCGTCTGGAGCGACTTGGGTGAAGGCAACAATGAATGCGTGGCAAAAGACGGCATTTTTGTTCCTTACTGGGCGGAAGGTCCGTGCGCGGCTGTGAGCGAGCAATTGCACAAGCTCAGCCAAACGGTCACGTTCGATCCTCGAACTCCGGCGGCCGTACGGAGCGACCGGCTCTCGCGTCGGCTAGTGCTGGAATTCATCCGGGAGCATCCAAGCACGTACGCAAAGCTGGTGATCCGCCGCCTCTGGACGACCCTGCTCCCATTCAACCCCAGGGGAAACCAGCGGCTGCCGGAGAGGATTGCCTTATCAATTTATTGGCTTGCGGTGTATCCAGCGGGACTTGGCGGGTTGCTGTTGATGGCCAGACGGTTGGATCCTTCGCGAGCGCTACTCATTTTGCTGGCGCTCTTGAACCTGCTTTCCATAGCGGCCGTACTCTACTGGTCCGATCTGCGATTCAGGATAACCGTCGATATTCCCCTCACCTGCTTTGCCAGCTTCGCTTACTCGGAATGGTTATGGCGGACCGCCCGGCAACCTTCCCAGGCAGAGTTTCATGAGGCGGCTGAGACGGCAAGTTGACGCTCTTGCAAGAGCCGAGTTTCGTGAGCGAGTCTCAGCATCAAGCCAAGCCGAGGGATCTTTGCAGTCTCATCTGGTAATGTTCGACGCCGTCTACATATTTCGAAAAGTGGAGCGCATCTGACTGGCCGGCCACGCCGATGCGCGGCATTTCGTAGGGATCGGTTCCCCGGTTGACCATTCCAGGATAGGCAGCCACCGCTCCCCGATATCCTGCGTCACGCACCTGCCGAACCTGACTCGGCCGAAAGTCGCCCCGTTGTCCATTAGGAAAACAGAAAAACCGGACCGTCCTACCCAGGCCCTCTTCAATCTGGGCGCGTGATAGAGTCAGTTCGTGCCAGGATTCGTCATCGGTGACGCTGGACAGGACGGGGTGATTTACCGAATGCGAGCCGATCTCGACCAGCCCCGATCCGACCATCTCGCGCAGTTCTTGCCAGGAGCTGGGTGCATACTTGGGCGGAGGCTCAGATGGAATCGTTACACCCATCCCGGTCGCGATCGTTTCGAGGATTTCCGTACGGGCCTCAGGCCGCAGCCGGTTCATCCTGTAGAAGAAGCCAGCCAGCTCTCCGAGAGCCAAATCACTGGGCCGAGAAGGCTGTTCACTCAACCACAGAACCTTGTCGGTCCAAATCCAATCATGGCGGCAAATGAACGAACTGACGACAAAGAAAGTGGCCGGCATCTCAAATTCTTTCAACAGGGGAAACATCCATTCATAGCAATTGCGGCGACCATCGTCGATGGTGAGCGCGACGGCATGACTTCCCAATCTACGGCCCGATTCCAGCTGCTCGATGATGTCAGCCAGAGGAACCACAGAAAAATGGCGACGTAAGTACTCGAATTGACGGCGGAGCGCACTTACCGCAACGGCGTCCGGATCTTCGCCGGAGCCGGAGAAGTTGTGATACATCAGGATCCGGGCCATCTGGGCCGACATGGCTCTGGCAGCGGCAAATAGACCGCAACTTCGCATGAGCCGAAGAGCAAACCTCTTCATCTGGACCTCATCGTTGGCGAGCTGATCTTCACGGCTCGAAAAAGTCGACTCCGCCCAGAAAAAGTCTAGCAGACCACGCTATCGTTCAGGTTCAAGCACACCCGGTGAATTCACGCAGAGGCAGAGCCGCATTTAGGGCAAGAGCGCTCTGTATAATGCCAGCACGGACGACCACATTGACCTGGGTCCCAGCAGAGCGCTTACGGGAAAAGTTCAAGGCTGCGGCCAAGAAGTTGCTGCCTGAACACATGGTCAATGAAGTGGCGCGCTATCGCGCGTATCCCAAAGCTGAACGGTCCCTCTATCTCCACGTGCGAGTTCTGAGCAGCGTAGGTTTAGCGAAGCCGAAGTTATCGCCACCCAACTCGACCCAATTGTTCGTCTTCGTATGCTTTGGAAACATCATGCGGAGTCCCATGTGCGAGGCGCTCATGAATCGGGAATGCGCCGCTCTTGGCCACGCCGCAGTCTCAGTTACTTCGGCCGGACTCCATTCAATTCCTGGACGGGAGGCGCATCCCTGGGCCATCGCGGCAGCGCGCGACTTCGGCATCTCGCTGGAGGAGCATCGCGCCCGACCGTTGACCCCGGAAGTGGTGGCGCGGGCAACCGTAATCTTCTCCATGGACTTTCAGAATCAGGTGCAACTGGTGTCCCGTTATCCCGAAGCAAAGGACAAAACGTTTCTGCTCAGTGTGTATGCTGGAGAGAAGCATCGGTCGGCAGAAATTCCTGATCCTTACTACCTGGGCGAGGGAGGTACGCGGCGCTGCTACCAGACCTTGGCTGTCTGCATCCGAAATCTTGCCCGCAGCCTTTCGGCGAGTGCTGAACCCGGGGTATGAAATTCCATCCGCCGTGCCTGAGTATCTTTCGAGGCTAACCACAGATTTCAGATTGAGATGCTCCATTTCTGGGTTTGCGTTGTGATTCCGTCCTATGATGTGAAATCTGAGCGGGAATCGTGCCACTACCGGCCGAAGAGGCGGGAGGTCCGGTACCCTCCTTTCATTGCAGCTGATACACCAGCACATCCGAACGCGGTTGTCCGGTTGCCGATCGGCCCATCGTGCCGTTGCCGACGCTGGTCAGAGCAAAGTATCGTCCCGTTTGGGATACCGCTCCCGTAGCATTCGAGTCGTAAAAACCGCCCGTTACTCCGAAATCAAATGTCCGTCCAAACCGCCAGATCACTCCCTGCGGATAGCCGGCGGGACATGGCGACCGGAGCGGTGCCCCGCACGTGGGAATGCCGATCAGTTCATATTCCCACGGCGATACCGCCGCCGCTGTAGGTGAGCCGCTGATGGTTGTTCCGATCACTGGTTCTTGGTCCTCGCCAGTGTTGTAGTTCCACGACAAGTGAGTGTCGAATGCCGGAGAGCATGGCGGATGTGGATAGGGCGGCTTGGTCTCACTCGTGTCCGTGCATGGATCCGGCATCCAAAGCGGGAAATACTGCCCAAGTCTTGCCATCGACCGGATCGCGAAGTAGACGTTGTCCCCGTCTTCGTTGGCGATGTGCGAGTAGCCCGCTACCATGTGCCCTTGTCCGGACGGGTACATCTCCGTGACCAGCGCTTTACCTGCTTGCCAGACTTCAATCGGGGTTGGGTGCGGGCAACTGTCGCAAACGGCGATACCTAGCACGTAATGCAGGCCATCAAAACCAAGCTGATTCTCATGCCATACCAGGCGGTCGTTCGTAGCTTTCCCGATAACGGTCGAGATCCAGGTGCCGTTTGAAAATGTAAAGTCCGTCTCGATGCCACTCCAAGTGTTGTACTGATAGATCACGTTCCGCTGACGGTCGTAGACGAGCGCCCACCCACCCGTGTCTTGGCTGCCGTCGAACGAAACCGACTCTGCAAAGTAGCGGTCCCCTCCCTCAACGCCACCAACATCTACATAGGGAAGGGTAGATGTGGAATTGCCCACATTCTCCCAAGTTACGGCACCGTCATGAACTCGGTGTTTTCCGGACTTAACGGGAAGCACCGTGGAGCTCCACAGCGGCTCGCGGTCTCCGTTCGTCAAGCCTGTCGTAATTGCCTGAAACAACCAGCCCGACGGATTGTTGTTTATCGGTTTGATGACCGTTCCGAGCGCCACGGGCTGACCGACTCCTGGCCACGCCGAGACGCCACTCTGATAGAGCGCCGGCGTGAAGTCCACCATCGGAGCGCCCACGATCGGAACACCCTGTGCCGGGATCGTGATTGACGAAACCTGAAAGCGTTTAGGCCAAGCAAAGTCGTAGAAGGTCCGCGCGTCTGTTTTGCTGAATACTCCGGTCTGAACCTGAAAAAGTTGCCCCGAGGCAGCCAAGACTGGCGAACATCTCCTGGCCTTGGGATCAAAGCGCATCAGGAACAGGTCTCCGGTCAAATCGCCAAATAGCAGGAGCGTGTCGTCGGTATTCCAGATGTTCTTCTGTGAGCTTCCGCCAAGTCCCACATAGTAGCTTGCATTCGGATTCTCAGGGTCGGTCCTGGCGTCAGTGCAGCGCGTGATAGCCACATTGTTGTAGGCGGAGTCTAGGACCGTCATGTTTGCTCCTGTCGCCCCACCGAAATTCAGCTTCGGGGCGGCGTCTGGCTGCGTTATGGCTTGATCCGTACGCGAGCAACGGTAAGCTGGCGGCCCACATTTGTTGCCTTGTGGCTGCGCACTCAACGAGTAGAGCAAGACTGCAAGAAGTGTTCTCACCGCTCTCCCTTCCTATGTCCCTGTCGCATTCATCATCAGCCGAGCTGTTCCGGGCCACAGTAGGATCGTTCCAAGATTCATTGCAGCAGGCTTCCACGAATATAACGTTGTCGTGGTTCTGGACCCACTGACGGGTTGGCGCTTCGGGATCCCATCGCAACTAAACTGCGTTCTCAGACGCTGCCCGATTTCTGCGCGACCAAAGATCGAAGAGCCCCTGAATCAGTATGAGAATGCGTTTCTTGTGCAACACGATCAGAACGGCGCAATAACCGAGCGCGCCTATTGCGATCTCAAGAGCTAAGCGAATGGGGAGTGACCACGTGTGAAGCAGAGCAAATCTCAACAGTTCCACGCAGGCCACCATCACGATGCTTCCTTCCAGTGCGGGCCGCACAGCGCGAAAATACTCTCCCACCTTCATGTCAATTGCCTGGAACGTCTTTCGATAGAGTGGCAGGGCAATCAAGGGATATGCCAGCACCCATCCCCATGCAACTCCGACTGTGCCGTGAAAGCTTCCGATATAGAACGCCACCGGCAGGACGATCAAGGCTGCCAGATCATTCCACATGACGTAGCGGGCGTTGCCTACTGCAATCAGGATCTTTTGCAACAGAGCTACGATCGAGCGGAAGCCGGCATAGAAGGACAATACCTCCAGAGGGCCAATCATTCCATCCCACTTGTGGCCGAACACAACCGGGACGATTTCGTGGGCCACCAGGGCCAACCCGATGGTTGCCGGAAAAGCGGCAAGGGAAATGATCTCAGTCAGAATTCGGAGGTAGCGTCGAAGCGCTGCAGGCTGGTTCTGAACCGCAGCCAGATAACTGGGGATGACCGTCACGATCACTGTAACCAGCTTCTCGAGGGGCACATTGGCGAGTTCCCAAGCCGCGCTATAGGCACCGAGCGTGGCTTGCCCTAACACCCTGCCCACAACGAGGTTGTCTGTCTGCTCGTAGGAATAAAAGGCAAACGTCGACACGATTAAACTTCGACAGAATCTCAGAGGCTCACGGATCGACCGCAACCGAGGCCACGCCAGTTTGCATGGGACAATCGACAGGACCACGATGGAGCGGGCAACGTCGGCGACCAAGTTCCCCATCACTAACGCCCAATACCCAAAGCCCAGATAGGCGACCGTCAGTGTGACAATGGCAGATATAACGGCACTGCCAGCCCCCAGCACGGAAAGCAAACGGAACCGCATATTCTTGATCAGCAGTCCCGTAGAAACTGTCTGAAGACCAAGAGGAACAAGCGCACTACTGGCCACGATCACGAGCGCACCCAGTGGCGGCATCTTAAAAAACGTAGCCAGGGGCCTGGCGATGAGGGTCGAGACAAGGAAACACGAGGTTCCCAAACCAAAGCTGACCGCATTCAATTGTGAGAGTTGGTCGCGCGTAAGGTCGCGGAGCGCCACGACCCCCCGCTGAATGCCAAATCCAGTGATCTGCCCGAGGTAAGTCAGGGTGATCGCCGCCAGGCCGGCAATGCCGAAATCCGCGGGCGTCAACAACCGCATGACGACCAGAAATGACGCCCAGCTCAAGATTTGGCTACCCCAGTCGCAGACGGCATTCCAAACCACACTGTCGGCGAGGGAACGATCAGTGTCTCGCATCGACTGCGCTGTCGATTGAGACCCGAGTTCCATTCCAATCGCGTCTGGTTCAGATGCTAAAGCCGACTTGCGATCCAAAGGGAGATCCTCTCATCGGGAAAATGAGGACGACAGTGTGAACAAAAGCCGCAATGCTCGCCGAGCGGGAGCAGACAAGCTCCGAATTGGGCTAAGTTTAGCAGTCATCCAACCGGCAAATATTAAGGCCTTGTGAAAAGCGAGTGGTTCACAGAGCGACTCGCCTCGAGGAAGTGACCGACACCTTCACGCGACTCTAGGCAACGATCGACTCGCACTGAGCAGGGCGCGTTTGCTTCGCGAGCGAGTCATAGATCTCCAGCCACTGGCCTCGTACTTCGGTCCAGCAGTAATGTCTCGATTCCCCATGAGCGTTGATTGCGAGACGCGAACTCAGCTCTGGATCGTTCAATAGGCGAATCACATTGTGTGCCAGTGTGCGCGCATTGCCCGGCTCCGACAACAGGCCGGTGCGTTCGTGTTCGACCAGATAGCGAATTCCTTCGGGCGCAGTGCTGACCACCGGCGTACCACAAGCAAATGCTTCCAGGATCGAGACCGGCATATTGTCCAGCGATGATGCATTGATGAAGATATCGGCGTCGTCGTAAAAGGCGCAGATCCTCTGGCGCGATGCGGCACCGGCAAAGTTCACGTCGGTGAGCTTGAGGTCGCGGACCAGTTGACGAATCCCGCGCTCCAGCGGGCCTTGCCCGACCAGATCCAGACTCGCTTTAGGGAATTTCTGCTGAACCTCGGCGAAGGCCCTTACGACCAGATCAACCCGGTAGTAAGGATGGAAACCACGGGTGCAGACCAGGCGAGGCCGCAACGGCCTCCGGACACGGAAGCGGAACTGCGACAAATCCACGATGTTCGGCACGATTTGCGTTGGCAGTTCGAACTCACGGAAAACGTCTGCCAAATACCCAGACGGAACCACCAAGCGGTCGGCCCAAGCCAGAACACGCCGGGCAAAAGGCGATCGGGTGAAATGGTCGCGCGCTTCGCCACTGTGATAGTGGATCAGAGTTTTCTTACCCAGTGCCCGCGCCGCCATCCATGCCGGTGTCGGCGCGAGTAGAAAGGACCAGTAGGAGGCCGAAAAAGCGTGGACGAGATCCGCGTTTCTCAGACCTCGCCACAAATTAAACAGATACAGTGGCTCGCGCAGGATGGTGCGAAGAAAGGGGATGGACTCTGCCCATTTGAGGCACCACGGGAGGGGTGGATCGACGGGGATCAACTCCGCCTGCACCGCGGGATCGTCTCTCC
>Ga0074045_10001336_pt1 | contig 23878 bp, 15 predicted proteins | sample BogForMeECP23OM2_FD_94442 | JGI IMG/M metagenome (GOLD analysis project Ga0074045, IMG submission 94442) | Bog forest soil microbial communities from Calvert Island, British Columbia, Canada - Bog Forest MetaG ECP23OM2 | ecosystem: Environmental > Terrestrial > Soil > Wetlands ... | reverse complement strand
TGTGCGCCGTCCGAAGTTGCCAGTTCGTATGGCTGAAGATATTCGCCAGGAACAGGTGATCTTCTTCCATCGGGCTGATCGCCAAAACGGTAACGGTTCTCTCCGGCTGGAACGCCTCTTCGCGCGGCCTGACGGACTGACGATCCGCATTCGAGCCGCGGCTTGTGGACGCTACGCCGACATTCTTCCTATGGTGGTCTGCCATAGCTTCCTCCTCGAGCGACAGCCCAACCCGTCTCGGTACATCGGGAAAGCACCGGGACTGCGGCGGGTCTCCGACCGGTCCGTCGTCACCCGGATCCTTCGCTAGGCATCCTGGCACGAGAGCGAATCCAGTACTAGTCAAATTGTCCCACCACGCGGCACGGAATACAAGGTTTTGTGCGGCCACAGCACTAGTACGTTTCGACGGGCGTTATTCTGCGTCTGAATTCAACATATTCGTCGTCGATTTCGCCGCGCTTGCGCTCAGAGACGGCCTTGGGGCCGACACGGTACATTAGTAACTGCCGTGGCGCCCATCAAAATGGTGGTGCTTCAGAGAATTCCGCTGTTAGCCAGCCTCAGTCCGCAGGAGATCGCTGCATTGGCCGACAAGGCCGTCGAAAAGCGGTTCGCGCCGGGCGAAGTCCTTTTCCGCGAAGGCGAAGACTGCCGTGGGCTCTTCCTGCTGGGGCAGGGGAGGGTGAAGATTTTCAAGACCTCCGGTACCGGTCGCGAGGTGATGCTGGCCATCGAAGCGGCCCCGTCGAGCGTCGCCGAGGTCCCGCTCTTCGACGGGGGGCCGTACCCGGCGACGGTGAGCGCGGTCGACGACGTCACGGCCTATCTAATAACAGAACAAGACTTTCAGCACGTCTGCCGGCTCAACCCCGAGGTTCCCGTCAAGGTGCTGGCCGTGGTAGGCCATCGCCTCCGCCAGTTGGTGCGGCTGGTGGAAAGCGTCACCTTCGGGAGCGTTCGGCAGCGCCTGGCGAGAGCGCTGTTGGAGTTCGGCGAGCAGGCTCACGCCGACGCCTTCGCCCTACCGGTGACCCATGAGGAACTGGCCTTCCGGCTCGGCACCGTGCGGGAGGTGGTCTCCCGTAACCTCGGCCGGTTCCAGGCGGAGGGCCTGCTACGCATCGATCGCAGGCAAATCAGCCTGCTGGACCGATCCGGCCTCGATCGCGAGGCCGAGACCGAGCTCTAGCTCCCGAGCAGCGCCCAAGCTAGTACCTCTAGTATTCTTCGTGGTCCGTCGAAACGAGAGAAAGGGCCCTAAAACGTGCGGTTACCTGTATACTCGGGAGCGGCGCAAAGCGTCTGGCTCCAAGGAGGCTACCCGAAGACTTCCAAAGTCATCTTCGCCTGGCGGTCTACGGGGCACACAGATGAAGACTCTCTCTACAACATCGGGTCGGCTGGTTCGCATCTTGTTGGCGGTCGGAATCAGCGCCGGAGTTGCTGCCGCTGACGCCGTGTACACTTACACTGGCAACCCGTTCAACGTTGTTGAAGCGGGCGAAGGCTGCCCATCGCGATGCAGTGTGACGGTGACAATCGATTTGTCCTCGCCGCTTTCGGACAACATGCCGCTGACATCGATAACCCCTGCCTTCTTCTCGATCACCGATGGCGTGACCACGATAGACTCGACGGATGCCTACTTTGCCAGCGGAACTCCGGTGATCGAGTTCTCGACCAACGGTTCCGGACAGATATTGACTTGGGACGTGGCGATTGCCACGCTGGCCGGCTACATCTCAATCGAAACCAGAAACATCCCGAGCGGGTATGGCGTGATCGACCAGTCATATAACGGCTCGCTCAGCAACGTGACGTTCATTGAGAGCGATCCCGGCACATGGACTGAAGGCATCTCAGCCGCTCCAGAGCCCTGCACACTGTTGCTGCTCGGTGCGGGTCTGCTGGGCATTGCCGGCTTCACCCGCAACAGGAGCTCCCAGCTTTAGTTACTGTTCCGCTCCAGGGCCCGTTCCAGACCTCCAACCCATGAGGAAGTGGCCTGCCGCCTCGGCACCGCGCGGGAGGCGCTCTCCCGGAACCTGGGTCAGCTCCAGCCGAGACCGAGGCTTTAGCCCCCGAGCAGCGCCCAAACTAGTACTTTTCTTGGTCTCGAACTAGAACCGCATAGTACCGAGCTTGGCCTCTAACTGTCCATTTCAATTGATGTTCCGTGGTATTCTGAGTTTCGGATCGAAGTATTCACCTTGGCGTGGGGGTACCGGGTTGTGAGTGTTCGGCTCTTGATTCTCGCGTTGATCCTCTTTGGGGTGTGCGGTTTGGCCTGCGCCGACACGATTGACGCTACAGACGTGGACTGGAGCTGCGGGGAGGGCGTCTGGCTCACGGAGAATAACTCGTCTACGCCCACGGACGCTTACTTCGCCGGGGTGATCTTCATCACCCTCACCGCCAACAATGGGAGCCAGTATAACCGGGACACCCTGCCAGCTTCACAAGGGTAGTCCTTGCGCGAGCGGGAGACCGGGAAGTCCGGATGCGGCGTGCCGTTGAGCAGCAGCCGATGCAAGGGATGCTTGACCTCCCCATGGAGCCGGCTTGAACCGACCGTGTACAGACTGGTGCGGCCAGAAATCCCTTGAACACACATTTCAGGCACCAATCGGGGTACTTCGAAACCCAACCAACGCTATAATAAAACATGCTCAAACCCACGGAAAAAATCTGGCACAACGGCCGTTTCATCAAGTGGGAAGACGCAACCGTACACGTGCTCTCCCACGTGCTGCATTACGGCAGCTCGGTGTTTGAGGGCATACGCTGTTACGCGACGCCCGCCGGGCCGGCGATTTTCCGGCTGCCCGAGCACGTGCGGCGCATCCTCGATTCCGCCAAGGTGTACCGCATGGAGCCTGTCGGGTTCACCGCGGAACAACTGCAAGATGCGGTGCTGGAGTTGGTGCGCGTGAACCGGATGACCGCCTGCTACGTGCGCCCGATTGTGTTTCGCGGCTACGGTGAAGTGGGAGTGAATCCGCTCAACAATCCGATCGACGTGTACATGGCCTGCTGGGAGTGGGGCAAGTACCTGGGCGAAGAGGCGATGGCACAGGGAGTGGATGTGTGCGTTTCGAGCTGGAACCGGCTGGCGCCGAACACGCTGCCGGCGCTCGCCAAGGCCGGCGCGAATTACATGAACTCGCAACTCATCAAGATGGAAGCCCTGGCGAACGGCTACGCCGAGGGCATCGCGCTCAACACCGCCGGCTACGTCAGCGAAGGCTCGGGCGAGAACGTGTTTGTGGTGCGCGACGGCGTGGTCCATACGCCGCCGCTGGGAGCCTCCGCGCTGCCCGGCATCACGCGCAACACGGTGCTGACGCTGGCGCGCGAACTGGCGATTCCGGTTACCGAATCGGAGGTGCCGCGCGAAATGCTGTACATTGCCGACGAGGCATTTCTGTCCGGGACCGCCGCCGAGATCACGCCGATCCGCTCGGTGGACCGCATCACGGTTGGCAAGGGATACTGCGGCCCGATCACGGAGAAATTGCAGAAGGCGTTCTTCGCGATCATCGATGGCAGCCAGCCCGATACGCACGGGTGGCTTTCGCCGGTGGAAGCCCGCCAGCCGGTAGCCGCGAAATAGTCGCCCGGACCGTGGCGCCCGCAGACGCTGATCTCAATCCCGTTCACTTGACTGGCGGCCAGGAGGGAATCGGGGCCGGAAAAGCCGAGATGACTCTCGGCTCAGCAGGCTGGACAGCCTGCGCCACAACTACGGCCAATAGTATTGGCGCTGCCCACGCCGGCCGGGCAATTGGAGATGGCCCAAAGGCGAGGGGTTTCTTCGTCGAACCATCGGTCCCGAGCACAGCCATCATGTAACGACGCGGGTCGGATTTATCCGTAACAGGTCGGAAAATACGCCAAATCCGTTTCTGTGGTTTTTAGAAGAACCTCTAAACCCTTTCGGGCGCCGGGGAGGTTGCTTCAGGGGTCTATATTAGAGGTTAGTCTCGCTTTGGTGGGAGTTGCCTCCCCGGCTTACTTCCAATAATAGTAGATTCTGATTTTGGAAGCAACAGAAATCTGTATTTTTTTATTTTATTGGCCAAATGGCTTCACTTCAACTCCGGCCATTCTCTCTAACACCTTGATAGTAGAGCAGAAATCCTCTTCGCCGAGTCCGGCCGAGATCGCCATTTGGAAGAGCTGGTGTGTCAGAGCAGTCACAGGTAATGGTACGTCCAGTTCTTTTCCAGCGTCCAACATAAGCCCGATGTCCTTGTGCATCCACTTGGTCGAGAAGTTGGCCTGGAAGTCGCGGCGGAAGACGAAGGGGGTTTTGTAGGAGACCAGGCCCGACTTGGCGGCCGAGGCGTCCAGGACCTCGAACATCAGTTGCGGATCGACGCCGCCCTTGGCCGCCAGGACCATGCCTTCGTTAAAGGCCATCATGAGGTTGCACAAAATCAAATTCTGCGTCAGTTTGGCTTGCAGGCCCATGCCGGGACCGCCGCAATAGAACAGGCGCTTTCCCATCGGCTCGAAATAGGGGCGCACGCTCTCGAAGATGGCTGCGTCGCCGCCCACCATGAAGGTCAGGTTTCCGCTCTCCGCGCCGGGCGTGGAACCGGTGCAGGGCGCATCGAGCATGTCGACGCCCTTTCGCTTGAGGATGGCGCCGATCTTGCGGCTCTCGCTGGGGCTGATGGTGCTCGCGTCGGCGACCACAGTGCCGGCGCGTGCGCCCGCGCCAACACCATCCGGCCCGAGGATGACGGCGCGCGCCATCTGCGTATCGCCCAGGCAGAGGAAGACGCAGCCGGCATTCTCCGCGACTTCCTTTGGAGTGGCGCAGCAGCGGCCCTTTTCGGCGTCGGCCAATTTGCGCGCCTTTTCACCGTGGTTGGACCACAGCGCCACCTCATGCCCGGCGCGAAGCAGGTTGCGCGCCATGGGGTAACCCATCAAACCGAGTCCGAGGAATCCAAGTTTCGCCATAGAGAGGATTGTACCGCCTGTGTGCCGCGCGGCTACGCGAAAAACGCGCGCCAGGTGGCGACCACCAGCGCGTGCGTCACCGCGCTCGCGCGAATGCTGCCGGCCTGGTTGCGTGCGCGGCCGCACAGCAAGCCGAGCACGGTGGCAACCGGAACCCAGCGCCAATTGGGGAAGCCGCGAAACCAAAGATGGGCGAGGCCGAAGACGAGCGACGCAAGCAGTAGAGCCGCGCGCGCGCTGCCGGTCCAATCCTCTATCCATTGCTGCAGCACACCACGGAACAGGAACTCTTCCGCCAGCGAACTCACCCAAAGCGCGCCGAAGAAAGTGCCGGCGACAATCCACCAGGAAGCGGGGCTGGCCGCCAGGTGCGCGGCGCCGAGCGCCATCGCCAAGGGTCCGCCCAGCAGCAGGAAGAAGAGATAGTGCCGCGCGCCGATAACCCACTGGCGACGATCCGGCCAGAATCCCCAGCCGGTCTCCAGGATCGGGCGTTGCAGCATCAACGTCAACGCCACTACGTGTAGCAGGCCGATCGCGCCCAACACCTCCAGGTGCTGATTGAAGAACCGCGGATAGATGGTGTCGAAGTAGTGGCCCAGCGTGACCCAGCCGATTAGCGCGAGGAAGTCCGCGTCGAGCGCCGCAACGGCCGGTAGAATCACGTACCACAGGCTGATCGCCAGCCCGAGCGAAGCCAGGCGAATCAGGGCGAGGCCGTCGAACTGAATGCCGCCCAAACAGCACAGCAAATACGGCAGCACCAGCGAACCGGTGAGAACGATTGGAAGTGCGCGCCCTGCCAGGCGCTGGCGCACAGCCGGGAAGCCGGCCACCAGATAGAATGGATATTCCGCCAGGAAAGCGGCGATGACCGGCAACGCCGCGGCGAGTGGAATGCCCTTGGCCCGCGCGAACACGATCCCCGCCACGCCCAGCACCGCCCAGCCGGCCAGCAGAGCCGCCCGGAAGCTGCCGAACGTTTTGGCCATCGGCCTCATTCTAACATCGGTGCTCTGTGCTACCCACGCGCGCGCGCAAGAGGCGCCGCCTAACCTGGCCAAACTGGTGGCACATCGCGAGAGCGAAACCGAGGCGCAGCGCAATCAATACACGTACCGGCAGACGCTGACGCTGGAGGAACTCGACAATCGCGGCATGGCGCGCGGCCGGTATCGCGAAGTGAGAGACATTATTTTCTCACCGCAGCAGGAGCGCACCGATGTGGTGATCGGCAAGCCGGAAAACCGGCTGGCCAACCTGAAGCTGACAGCGGAGGACTTTCGCGATTTCCGCGACATCCAGCCGCTGGTGCTGACCGAAGAGAGCTTGTGGAACTACGACACCAAGAGCCGCGGCGATGAAACCGTGGATGGTGTGGACTGCTGGGTATTACAAGTGAGGCCACGGCAAATTCTCGAGGGGCAGCGATTCTTCGATGGATTGATCTGGGCGGAGAAGAAAGAGTTCCACATCGTGCGCATCGAAGGCCGCGCGGTGCCGCAGATACGCTCCACGACGAGCGAAAACCTGTTTCCCCGCTTCACCACCGTGCGCAGGCCGGTGGACGGGGAGTATTGGTTCCCTGCGTTCACGCTCGCCGACGACACGCTCGAGTTCCGCAGCGGACCGCAGCGCGAGCGGCTGCGCATCTCATACAGCGATTACAAACGGTTCGTGGTGGATTCGACGTTCACGCCGCGCTAAAGGATAGATCTCCGAACGTATGATGCGGTGCCGTGCGCGCAAGACCGCTCCCTGACGGTCGCGGCTCCGATCGGAACCGCGACCGACAGACTTACCGGACGGGGGCTGGGCCTTCCTTTTGCGCTTCCGCGGTAAGCTTGTCCACGATCTGCCTTTCACGCGCTCCGTCGGCCGTGCGGTGCAGTTGGAAGTAGAGCGCAGCCAATTGGACGTGAGCTTCCAGCCAGTCGGGCCTGGTCTTCACAACGATTTCAAGATCGGCCGCGGCCGCCTCGGGTTGCGACAGAGCCTTCTCGACCAGCGAAAGAGCATATCGCGCGGGCGCGGAGGTGGGATCGAGAGCCAGAGCTTGCTTGAGACTGACGAGGGCTCCGTCGAGGTCGCGTTGGAAATACTGGTCGCCACCCAAACCGAGCCAGGCATCGAAATCCCTGGGATTCTGCGCGGAGGCCTTGCCGAACGCCTGGATGGCTCCCTGGTAGTCGGCGTTCCGTTCCCGCGCCTGGCCCAGCGCGGTTTGGACGCCGGGCAGATTCGGATTGAGGGCCGCCGCGATCTCCATATCGTCCTTGGCGCGGACGAACTCGTTCAACCGGTAGAGGGTCTGGCCGGCCAGCATCCAGGCCTCGGCCGAACTGGATTTCTTGCCAAATCGCTCGACGGCGTCCACTCCTTCGCGCAGCCTCCCGCCGGAAATCAGCGCGGAACCCAGCGCCCAGAGAAAGTCCGGATCGTCGCCGGCCGTCGAGGCCAGCGGGGCCAGCAGAGCGAGCGCACGTCCATTCTCTCCGCTTTGGATGTAGCTTGCGCCCAGCAGCGTGGCCAGGCGGAGGTTCTTCGGATCGGCGCGCAACAGCTCCTCGAACTGCCGGGCGGCGCTCGCCCCATCGCCCTTCTTGAAATAGGCGAGTCCCCGGAAGAGCTGAACCTGGGTGTTATGCGGGTCGATGGCGAGGGCCGACTGGTAGGCTTCGATGCCTTCCTGGAACTGCCCGACCTGCACCAGCGCCACGCCAAGGTTGATCCACGCGGGAAGCAACCCGGGCTGCAGTTTCACCACCTGGCGAAATTGTTGGATGGCGAGACCGTAGTCGCCGCGCTGCTGGGCGGTCACGCCATCCGCGAACAGGGTGCGGGGATCGGGCGTTTGCGCAGCGGCGTGCGGAATCAGCAGCGCAACGCCAGCGGCCGCTGAAAGAAATGTCCGGCAAATCATCCGAAAGCCTCGTTACGCAATAAGTGTACCAACCGCCGATTGGACCGATAGTTTCCCAACAGTTTCGGCAGCGGGGGCGTTCATTGGCCCGCATTAGGTACCCTGGCTTTGTAGCGTGCGATTCTCGCGTCCAGAGTAGCGGCCAGGTCGCGAGCGCCAGTATCGTTGGCGAGATCGCGCGCGCGCGTGGCGGTGTCGATGGCGTCCGTCAGGCGTCCCGTTTCGGCGTACATCGCGGCCAAAAAGCTGAGGATCTCCGGCTCGCGCGAGTTCGACAAGGCTACCGCCCGCTCCATGTGCGGTATCGCATCCTGGAACTTCCCTACCTGCGCCAGCACGCGGCCCAAGTTGTATTGATACTGCATCGAGCTGGGATTATCGGCCACCGCGGCCTGCAAGTGCGTGGTCGCATCCTCCAGCCGGCCCATTCGGGAATACGCCAGTCCCAGAGTGTTGTGCGCGTCCGGCACCGCTTTGTCCATGGCGAGGGCTTTCTCACAATGCTCGACCGCTTCCGACAGACGGCCCTTCTGGTAGAGGGCGGTGCACAGATTGGCCTGCGCGCCGGCGTTATTGGGCTCGATGTTGAGGCCCGTCGCATACGCCTGGATGGCGTCGTCCAAACTGCCGCGCAGCAGCAGATCCCGCGCCAGATTGTCATAAGCCTCGGCGTGTTCCGGTGCGAGTACGATCGCCTTTTGAAATTGTTCGATGGCCTCGTTGAGGAGCCCCTCGTGGTCCATGGCGATACCCAGATTCACGCGCGCCCGCTCGTCTTCCGGATCCAATTCGACGGCGTGGCGCCACTCCGGCAAGGCCTCGGCTATTTTTCCTTTGCTCATCAGGTCGCTGGCAACGTCGAAGATCCGGTAGAAATCGGTGGCGGGAATCTCCAGCTTCGCGAACGCGTCCGGCGCGACATTGACGAACTCCGGAATATTGGCCGCGCGGTTCGCCGCCTGCGTATCTTCGATCAGGATGGGCGGGCTGTCGTTGCCATCCCGGTCCAGGTGCGTCAGGTACAACTGGGTATACGGGGAGCGCGCCTTGGAAGCGAACACCATCCATCGGCCGTTGGGCGAAAAGCTGTGCCAGGAATTCATCAGCCGCGTGTTGCACTTCATCGGCCGGGCTTCGCCGCCCTCGAAGGGCACAATGTACAGGCGGCTGTCGGGCCGCATCAACTGGCCGTTGTGGCACTTCACGAAGACGATCCAGCGGCGGTCGGGCGTGATCTTCGGGAAGTTGTTGCTCATGCCGTTATTGGAAGCGCCGAGGATCGGTTCCGGCAGGCCGCCGCGTCCTTCATTGAAGGGCATACGGTACAGGCTGTATTGGATCTGGGTTTCGTGCGGGTCGTTGGCGAACAGCGCGGGCGGAGCGCCGGGCGGAAACGCGGTCACCGCTTCGCCGCGGGCGAAGACAATCCACTTGCCGTCGCGCGACCAGACGCCATCGGTCTGCACATAGCGCGGATCGTCGGCGCCGGGCAGCGGCTGGGTGCGGCCCGTGGCCACGTCGCGCCAGGCCAGCACGCCGTGCGTGGGGAAGAACACTTGGCCAAAGCGGTAGTCGCGGTAGACCGCGTAATAGTATTTCTCTTGCAGACCGTAAGCGATGTTCAGGTGCATCGGGTCGCGCTCATCGACCGTGGTCAGCACGTACCGGCCGTCCGGGGAAACCTGGGACATGAACGCGGCGCGCATCTTGCGGCCGCCGGGCTGGTCGGCCGTGGTGTTCCAGCGAAACACATCGCGCGTATTGATCAAAGTCTCCGTCCTGACCGGAACCACGGCGTAGAGCGATTTATCGTTCATGGGGCCGTCGACGTCGATGCCCAGGGTCTTGCCGTCGGCCGAGAAGGAATGGCAATTGGCGCAGGTCGGCAGGCCCTCCATCAGGGTCCGGCTGCTGTGTTGGGCCACGTCGCGAAGGCGCCACTTGATCAGCGCGATGGCATCCTTCGGAAGAATGCCAAGCTGACCGTTGTTGTTGGCGGGAATCAGCGGCACGTCGCGATAGAAAATCGGCGCACCCACCGGATCTTCGGAAGTCACGAATAGGGACTGGCCCGTGGATAGCGGGTGCGTAGCGGCTTGATCCTCGTAGCCGGTAATCGTAATGGTGGCGGCGCGTTCCGTCGAGTGCTTCTTGATCTCCGCCCAGACCCGCTCGTCGGGAACCCAGATCCGGCCGGCCGCTTCCTCGGGCGTCAGGGTGGGAAGTTCGTTCAGCTCGGCAATACAGCGCCGGTCGATTTCGCCGACCTGCACGCGGCCGCCCTCCGTTTTGACTTCCACTGCGGGCGAGCCGTCGGCGAATGCGATCGCGATGCGCCACAGCGCCGCGCCATTCGCAGCGTCGCGCCAGCGAAATGCGATGGGAGGAAACTCGGGAGGAAGAATGGCGGAAGCCGGCGGGTAATCGATAGTAATCGCGGCGGGTTGAGGGCCATTGGCCGAACCACGCGCCAGGGCCTTCTCCCCCACTACCCAGGTAAGGACGGTCGTCGACCCCAGCAGAATGGCAAAGAGATATTGGGATTTCACTGCTGCGAGCCCCTTTACGGTTGACGCTACCGTTGAGTATAGCCCGCTGGCTCCGGGGCGTGCAACCGGCGCGGTGCCCGCGCCGTCCGCACGCAGTGCGGCGGGGCACGAGACAACGCCGCGCGACATGGAGACGGAGCGCACTTGGTTTCTGCCACGAAGCGGTGGGTGCCTTTCCGATCGGCAAGCATGGGGTTGTCTGGTGCTGGTGTCAAACAAACGGGCAACCTAAAGGATGCCCCACCCTGCTGTACAATTTGCTCAATGGCTCGTGTGTGGAAGAAGTCGCGCATTGGCGGAATCGCCGTGTTGTTGTCGATCCTGGCGGCCGGTGCGCCGGCTGCGCAGAACGCGAATTTCGACGATCTGGCGCGGCGAGCGGCCGAGGCTCTGGATACGCGTCCGGCGGAGGCGGCCGTGCTGTACGAACAGGCGCTGGCGCTGCGCCCGGGATGGGCCGAAGGCTGGATGAACCGGGGAGCCGCACTGTATCAACTGAAGCGCTTCCGTGAGGCGCGCGATGCGCTGCGCAGGTGCGTGGCTCTGGCACCCGGCAGAGGCACGCCACTCGGGTTTCTCGGCATGGCCGAATACGAGCTCGGCGAATACGGGCCGGCGCTGGCCGATATTCTGAAGGGCGAGTCGATAGGCCTGGCCGATCAGCCGGCCTTCATCGCGCAAGTGCGTTATCGCGGCGCCCTGATCTACCTGCGGCTCGCCGATTTTCCGCGGGCACTCGAACAGCTACGCCCGCTGGCGAGCCACGGCGTCGAATCCGCCGAAGCGGTCGAGGTTTTGGGATTAAGTGTACTGAACCTGCACTTGCTGCCTGCCACGCTGCCGCCTGGGCGAAAAGCCCTGGTGGACCTGGCCGGCCGTGCGGCGTGGGCATATCTGGCGGAGCGTCCGGAGGAATCCGGAGCGCTGTTCCGGCAGCTCGCGTCGCAGTATCCCGATGAGCCTGGGGTTCATTACATGGAAGGCGTGTATCTGATGGACCACGATCCCGCCGCGGCCGAGCGGGAGTTTCGCAAAGAGCTGCGGATCGTGCCTTCGCACGTGCTCGCCCGCGTGCAACTCGCCCTCCTGCTCAGCAAGGATGGCGACGCGGCATCCGCGGTACAACTGGCTGGGGAAGCGGCGAAACTCGACCCGTCCGATGCGCTGTGCCAAGTGACTCTGGGGCGTGCGCTTCTGGACGCGGGGCGAACCGCCGACGCCATCGCCGCGCTGGAGAAAGGCGAGAAGATGGCGCCACAGGCCGCGCGGACTCACTTCTATCTGGCGCAGGCGTACCGCCGCGCCGGACGGGACGCCGATGCGCGCAGGGAAACTGCCGAGTGGGATCGCCTGCACGCGCTGCAGGAGCCGGTGGAATTGAATGCGCAACCCAAGCTGTAAGACTGGCGGGGTGCAAGTCCCGGAATGCCACTCCCTCACGGTCGCGCTATTCCGGGCCACGGAAGAGGGCCGGGCATCGAGAGCGGGGCCCATCGGGAAATGTCGAGATGACTCTCGACACAGCCGGCTGGACAGCCGGCGCCACGACTGCCGTGAGCGGCTACTGCCGCGGCTCGGCGATGGGCACCACTCGGTCGGCGGGGACGTTGTGGAGGAGTTGTTGGATGCCGCTCGGCCAGAGGATCTCGATCTCCCGTGCCGACTGATTGCGGCCCAGTCCGAAGTGCACGCGCGGGTCGCTCGAGGAAGCATAGCCCGTGCTGGTGGTGACGTGATTGTATTGGACCGAGCCATCGCTGGCGGTGAGCCGGATGCGGGCGCCGATCCCCATGCGGTTGCTCTTCGTCCCAGTGAGCTGCAAGAGCAGCCAGTGATTTCCATTTTGCGTGATGTTGTGAAACACTTTCGCGGGCCCGTTCATCACCGAAACCACAACATCCATCCTGCCGTCGTTGTCGAGGTCGCCGACGGCGAGGCCGCGATGCACGGCGGGAAGCTGGAAGTCCGCGCCGGCCGTGGCGCTCACGTTCTGGAAGCGCCCGTTTCCCAGATTGCGGAAAACCGCGTTGGGCTCCTCATACGCGCGGTGCGAGAACGCGGCGATGTTGTCCATGACGTTGGAGCGTGCCGCGATGAGGTCCTTCCAGCCATCGTTGTCCAGGTCCGCGATGGCGTTGGACCATCCGGCCATTTCGCCGGTTGGGGCCAAGCCAGCCTGCGCCGTGCGATCGTCGAAGAACCCACGCGCGGAATTGACGAATAGCGGAAAGGTCTGGTTCTCCAGAGCGGTCTCCCAAATTGCCGGGTGGCCGGTGTTGAACAGATCGCGAAAGTCCGCGCCCATGCCGGAGATGAGCCTGCCGTCCTCGGCGTAGGCGATCATCGCTTCTCCGGCGACTTCTTCGAACCGCTTCCCGCCGATGTTGTGAAACAGTTGGTTGGGCGAGGCGTCGTTGGCGACAAAGATATCCGGAAAACCATCGCCATCGTAATCGGCCACCGCTACTCCCATGCCGCGGCCCAGATGCTTGGCAATGCCGGTCTCCACCGATACGTCGGTAAAGGTGCCATCGCCGTTATTGCGGTACAGCGTGTTCGGCAGCGGCTTGTAGTAGCGCGGGCTGCAATAGAAGCGCTGGCCGTTCATCCGGCAGTCCGGGTCTCCGCCCGGTTCCCACACGCAGTAATTGGAGACAAACAAATCCAGCAGGCCGTCGTTGTTGTAATCCACCCAGGCTGCCGAGACGGACCACATTTTCCGGCCTTCGTAGGTTCCGCCGCCCACGCCAGCGCGCGCGGTGACGTCGGTGAAGGTGCCGTCGCCATTGTTGTGAAACAACTGATTGCCGGTGAGGCTAGCCAGGAAGATATCCGGCTTCCCGTCGTTATCGTAGTCGCCGATGGCGACGCCCATGCCATAGCCATCGCCGGCCACGCCCGCGCGATCCGTGACATCGGTGAAGGTCATGTTGCCATTGTTATGAAACAGCCGGTTCTTGAACTGAGGGCCGTCGCGGCGCAGGGAGGGCATGCCGCCGCCGTTGACAAAGTAGAGGTCGGGATACCCGTCGCCGTCGTAGTCGAAAATAGCGACGCCCGCGACCATGGCTTCGGGCTGGTACTTGTGGCCGGTGGCGGAATTGTCGATCGCGAAATGAACCCCGGCGCGCCCGGCGATTTCCTCGAAGCGGATCGGCGCCACACTCTCGGCTGCCACCAATGCCAGCGCAACCACGGCGAACGCGCACAAGGCCGTTCGAAGTTTCATGCATCGGAGTCTAGCACATGGCAATCGGTGCGAAACCGGCGCGGACCGAGGCAGAGCTCCGAGAGCGACGAGGGCGTGCGCCGGGAGACCGCCTTATAGGGTCCGCAGCGTAAAGGGAGCTTATGGTTCGCTCGCATGAGCGATCTCGTGATTGACGAGTGTTACAAATCAACGGGGCTGAATACCCGTGGCGTTGCATGGCTTAAATTCAAAAGATTATCGACAAGTTCGCGATTCGGGCGAGTTGGGGTTACATGGTGCGGACCGGTGCACCTCAGGGGCTTTTCGGCGTGATCGGCTACTCGCTGGAAACTTCGATGGCGTCGATCAGCGGGTAGTTCCTCACTGGGACAAACCACAGGTCGATCACCCCCTGGGCGTTTGGCTCCAGGCCGTGGAAAGCGCGAGTGATGGGGCGCAATTGGCCGCCGGTTTCTCGCAAGATGTCGAAACCCTGCAGGAGCATTCTGCCGTCGGTGAAGACGTTGAAGACACGAGCGCCCGGTTGTTTGAAATACGCTTCGCGAAAATACACTGTGACTTGGTACCTTCCAGCCGGAACCGGGATGGCATAGTTGAAATTCCCGAAGCGCTCGCCCTCGAACAATTCAGGATCGGCGGCGCCGGCAGCGACTTCGTTTCGAACGATCAGTTGCCCGCCCAGCACGTAATCGTCCGGCTGCCATTCGGCGCCCTGCTTATCGACGAAGGGCGAGAGGCGGGCCACCATCCGAATGGGCCGGATTCCCGAGGGCGGCTGCGGGATCAACTCGATTGCGTTGACTAACGCGCGGTCGTTCAACGCCACGAAGCGGATGTGCACCATGCCGTCGCTGGCGGGAGAGACATCCCGAAACGCCCGGATATGGCCAACGTCGCTGCCGCCCGCTTCCGCATAGATGTCGAATTCATGGAGAACCGTGGTGCCGTTCAGCGAAACATCCATCATGCGGCTGTTTTCGCCGCCGGGGTTCAGCTTGGTTCCGAAACGAAACTCTCTGAAGTAAAGCCGCAGCTCATATTTGCCGGGCTTCGCGGGAATGTCGTAGCTGAAGTCGAGCCCGTCCCGGCGGCTCTCGAACAACACCGGATCATAGGCACGCGCGACCAGGGCGGGGCCGTCGTCGTACGGGTTGCCTCCGTGGTAAAACCGGTCGCCGAGCCACACGTTGCCGCGGCGGCTCAGGTAGCGCTCTTTTGTGTATCCCGCCAGGATCCGAACCTCGCCCCCCTCAGCCGCGGCCGCCATCGAGTCGGGATTGGAGCGGCTGCCCGAAGCTGACGCCTGGCCTCGCGCGGCAGGGCGGGAATGGATGGACCAAGCGATCGCCACACCTGCGACAAGAACCGCAGCGGCCAAAACCGCCGCCCGGAACCACGGCCGCTGAACCATCGGGGCCGCAGCAGCTATGGTCCGTTCTGCAGCGAGGGATCCATCCTCCTCGTCGGCAAGCTCGCGTCCCAGCGCGGGTTCGGAAGCCGTACCGGCAGGCAACGGAGTGTTCGCCTCGATGACCGGCGCGTACTGGCCGACGGGGATCAGGATTCGCAAGGGGCGGTCGCGTCCGGGCCCGGCGTAGAATCCCGCCAGCCTCTTTCTCAGCCGGTGGGCTTCGACGCGAACGATCGAATCCGAACGCTTGTCAAAGCTGGACAGGCGATGGAACACATCCATCGCGATGTTGCGTTCCTTGAGATCGGCATCGGCGCCACCGAAGTACTTTTCACAGAGGTAACGCAGCAACTTGCCGGGATTGGATTCCTGGTCTACAACCCCCGACGAAAGGACGTATTCCAACTCCTCCCGTTCCGCCGCCCGCCGATTCTCTGGAGATGTTCCCACCTTTGAATTGCCAATCGAATGTTCACCACCTTGAGGTCCGGCGCTTGCGGCGCCAAACCCTATCGCTGAGCGATGTTCCGCTCAGCGGACCTCCAGGTCGTACATTCCGAAACGTACGTTCGAACCCTTGTAACCGACCACGAACCACTATGATCCTGTACTATGATATACCATAATGCATTGTTGCGCATAGCTTTGTAACCCAGATTCGGACTCGATTATCCCCTAGTCACAGGGGAACCCACTTGAATCTACTATCGGACAGGACTATCCTCTACCCCAAGGGGTAAATCGCTTTTGTTGAGCTTTCCGGGTAGTCTCGGCGCTGAAGTCATGGCTTTTGGGGGACTTCGGCCGATTACGGATGCAACCTGCCGTCCGGCAGGCGAATGCAGAGCTCGTACGCCTCTTCGCGTTCCACGTGGAACGTATTCTCAATAGTCCGGAGATAGCATGTACAGACATTCGACAACGTCCGTCGCGTCGGGCCTAAAGTCCGGCGTTATGCGGGTTTTCCTTGTCAACGTGTTTCTCGCCACGTTGATTTTACTTTTTAGCAGCAGTCTCTTCGGCCAGCAGCTCACAGGTTCGTTGAGCGGCACGGCAACGGATTCGACCGGGGCAACTGTTCCTGGCGCCGCGGTTGAACTCAAGAACGCCGCCAGTGGGGACACTCGTGTGGCCAAGACCAATGGCGATGGCTTTTTCGCCATTGTGGCCGTTCCCCCTGGCAAATATACCCTCAGGATCAGTGCGGCGGGATTCGCCGCCTGGCAGGAAGATGGAATCGTCATCACACAGGGCGACTCACGCACTGTGCCCAACATCGTGCTCAAGGTCGGAACGACCAAGACCGAAGTTGAGGTGATTTCGGAAGGCGCCGCCGCTGCGCCAGTCGATTCCGGCGCGGTTTCCACCACGCTGAACCAGACCATGGTGGACGAGTTCACGCTGTCTGGCCGCGATGCCGGCGAATTGATCAAAATCATGCCTGGCATGGGTACCAACAACGGCCTGTCCGGCAACACGTCCTTCAACGGCGCCGATCACGTCACGGGCAGCAACACGGGCCCGGCGGGCGCTTATTCGGCCAACGGCCTGATCCCCAACGGCAGTATGGCTTATATGTTGGACGGCGCAAGCCTCGTGGACAACAACGCGGGAACGCAGATCGCCAACATCAACCCGGAGATGGTTTCCGAGGTGAAGTTGCTTACGTCCAGTTACGGTGCCGAGTTTGCTAGAGGCCCGATCGTATTCCAGGCGTTCAGCAAGAGCGGCGGCAAAGGGTTCCACGGTGAAGGTTACCTGATGGCCCGCAATTCCGTATTCAACGCCGAGGATTCGTTCCAGAAGAGTATCGGCAACCCGATCACGGTTTCCCACTACTATTATCCCGGCGGCAACATCGGCGGCCCGATCTTCATTCCCGGACACTTCAATAAGAACCGCGACAAGCTGTTCTTCTGGTTCGGTTATGAGTATATGAATCAGCAGCCGGCCGGTTCTCTTCTCCAGTACGTCGTTCCGACGGCCCAGGAGAAGGCCGGCAACTTCTCGCCCGCATATCTCGCCAGCCTTCCCCAGGGCGGCGGCTGGGGCGCAGCCTACAATATTCCCTGCGCGAACGCGACATCCGGCGGTTGCCCGAGCCTGAGCTTCCCCGGTGGCCAGATTCCGCAGAGCCTGTTCGACCCCAACGGCGTCGCATACCTGAAGTTGATGCCCGCCGCCGAGACGCCCAACAGCGGTGGTTACAACTATACGTTCAACAATACGCTGCCGCAGAATCGTTGGGAGCAGAGCGAGAAGGTCGACTACGCGTTCAACGACAACACCAAGTTGAGCGTGACCTACACCTACCAGAAGGAATTCGATCATCACCCGATCGCCACCTGGTGGTCGCCGAGTTCGGCGCTGCCTTATCCAACCCCGATGGATGCGCATACGCCGTCCGAAGTGGTCGCGGTGAACTTCACGCACGTATTTAGTCCCACGTTGGTCAACGAGTTCGTCGGCGCTTATGCGAGCTACCTTAATACGTTGACGCCCGAGACCCCGGCCGCGATCAACCCCAGCAGCCTAGGCATGACCTACCAAGGTCTGTTCGGTGCGAAGGAAACGCAAATGGCCGACCTTTTGAGCTGGTCGCAAGGTACGCCGGATTTCTATCCGCAGGCATCCTTCGGCGGGCCCGCTTTCGGCGGTAATTTTGGCGCGCACAAATATGACCCCTCCCTCGCTGACAACATCAGCAAGGTCTGGGGCACCCACACCCTGAAGTTCGGATTTTATTGGGGCGTATGGGGTAACAAGCAGGGCACCACCGGTTTTGAAGGCCAGTTCGAGCCGGAAACATACGGTGGCACCTCTACCAACAACGACATCGCCGACCTGCTGATCGGCCATTTGCAAAGCTACACCCAGACCAACAACATTCTGGTCCCGCCGTTCCAGAACACGCAGGTGTCGTTCTACGCGCAGGATTCCTGGAAGGCCGGGCGCCGGCTGACCATCAACTACGGCGTTCGATTTGACCATGTGGGACAGTGGTATAACCCGCAGGGCAACGGCGTCATTGTTTGGGATCCGGCCAAGTACAGCACCACCGCTACCAGCACGCCCAACAACGGTATAGTGTGGCACTCGGTGGATTCCTCGGTCCCGCTTTCGGGCTGGGTTTCGCCGCTAATGTATTACGAGCCCCGCTTCAGCGCGGCTTATGATTTGTTCGGGAACGCGAAGACGGTCCTCCGCGGTGGCGCTGCTAAGTTCTACTTCACGCAGGGAGCCATCGACGACAGCGATCCGAACTCGAGCGGTCAGTTCACCTTTGGAACGCCGACCTCATTGACGTCTTTCGCCCAGATCAACAACTACCCGAACGTTCCTGCCGCCGGCGGTCCGCTGAATGGCAGCACGATCAGCCCCGACGACATGAACGACAACAAAATGCCGTACACGTGGACTTTCAACCTGACCGTATCCCAGGCTCTTCCGTTCCGTTCGGTCGGCGAGTTCTCGTATGTGGGCAGCGCAACCAGAGATATGGTGTATGGCACCAGCAACAACAAGATCAACGATGCCAACATCCTTCCACTGGGCTCGCTGTTTAAGCCCGATCCAGTCAGTGGCGTGATCCCCTGCGTCCAGGGCGTCAGCTGCAACAATCCAAACACCAACGACTACTTTACGTATACGTCGTACCAGGACATGTATGTCATGGGTCACGGCAGCTACTCGAACTACAACTCCATCCAGGCGACCTGGACCAGGAGCGTGAAGCCGGTAGTCGTAGTAGCCAATTATGTATTCGGCAAGGTTCTGGGCACCCTCGATGGCGTTTCCAGCAACGGCGCCGACAACGCTGGTACGGTGGACGGGTTCGGGCTCTCGAAGAACTACGGTGTTGAGGCCTACGATCACACCCAGATCTTCAACCTCTCTTATAGCCTTGACCTGCCAAAACTGACCCACAACCGGGTTGGTGCGCAGTTCATCGATGGCTGGACACTGTCCGGCTGGACCGGCATTCAGAGTGGTACGCCACTCGAAGCGAATGCGGCCAGCTTCAACGTGCAGTGGCCCGGCAACGTGAGCAACGAGATCTATCTCGGCACCAACGCCTCGACGCTCATGCCCAACCTGACCTGCGACCCGCGCAAGGGCCTTTCCTCGGGTCAGTACTTCAACGCTTCCTGCTTCGCTCCTCCGGCTCCCGGAACTCAGGGCACAGAAATGTGGCCGTTCATTCACGGGCCGTCGGTGATCAACAGCGACATGTCGTTGTTCAAGACGTTCCAGTTGACGGAATCCAAGAAGATCCAATTCCGGCTTCAGGCTTACAACTTCTTGAACCACCCGAACGCCGCGTTCGAAGTTGCCAACAACGGCGACCTCCAACTCAACTTCGGGACCCCGGCTGGCACGCTGTCGCCAACCAATGTCAATACTCAGACGAACGGAACCCCGCTGCACACTGTGGGCAACCGGTTGGTCGAGTTCGCCGTGAAGTTTTACTTCTAGATCCGTTCCCACAGTACCGGGAATCGGACAGCAGAGGGGTGGCGCAAGCCACCCCTCTTTTTATGGTCTAATCATGTTTGTGACCAAGTGTAGCGGCATCTGTGCCGTTGTGCTGGCGCCGCTCGTGGCCGCGCTAGTGGTGTTTTCATCCCCGGCTCCAACGCCCCCGATCCGGTTCGATTACCAGCCCATTCCATTTCAGCTCGAAAGCAACGAGACGCCCGCGCGGAACGCACCGGAGACGATGGCGGGCGGAGTGGCCGTCTTCGATTACAATCGCGACGGCCGGCCCGACATCTTCTTCACCAATGGCGCCAACGTCGCGACGCTGCGGAAGGACGACCCGAAGTACCGCAACCGCCTGTTCCGCAACGACGGCAATGGAAAGTTCACCGATGTCACCGACGCGGCCGGATTGGCAGGCTCCGGTTACGATATCGGCGTGGCGATTGGCGATTACGATAACGACGGGTATCCCGACATTTTCGTGGGTGGCGTTTACCGCAACACTCTCTATCACAACAACGGGGATGGCACGTTTACCGACGTGACCGTGAAGGCCGGACTGAGCCACACCAACGATCCGGAATACGGGCCGCTCTGGTCGGTTGGGGCGGTCTGGGTGGACGTCAATAACGACGGGCTACTGGATCTGTTCGTGGTTAATTATCTGCAATGGCAGTATAGCGACCAGCCGTTGTGCGGGTTTCAGGGGACCGCCGACTACTGTCATCCACGGTATTACAAAGGGCAGCCGAATTCGCTGTTTCTGAATAACGGCGACGGCACTTTTCGGGATGTCTCGGTGGAGTGGGGAATTCGGCAACACGTTGGCAAGGGCATGGGCGGTGGCATGGCCGACTATGACCTGGACGGCCGGCCCGACATCTTTGTCACCAACGACGGATACTACAATTCGCTGTTCCACAACCTCGGCGACAAGTTCGAGGAGGTGGCGATGACGGCCGGCGTAGCGCTGCCGGAAGACGGCAATTTCATTTCCGGCATGGGGGTGGATTTCCGCGACGTGAACAACGACGGATACCCGGACATCGCTTTGGTCGCGCTGAACAACCAGACGTTTCCGTTGTATCTGAACGCGCACGACGGATCGTTCCGGGAGGCGACCGCCGCTAGCGGAATGCGCGGGCTGACGTTGCACATGGCCGGCTTCGGCCCGGGACTGGTCGATTTCGACAACGACGGTTGGAAGGACCTGTTTGTGACGCGCGGGCACGTCGGCAGCCTGCCGCAGCCCGGGCAGGGCGTGGAGCAGCACAACACGGTGTTTCATAACCTGGGCGCCAGCGGGAAGTGGGAGGCGCTGACCGAAGAGGCCGGGTTGGATGGCACGCCGCCGGCACGCCACCGCGGATGCGCCTTTGGCGATCTGGATGGCGACGGGAGAATCGACGTGGTCACCTCGGCGCTGGCCCGGCCGGCCGAGATCTGGATGAACCGGAGCCCCCACGCGGGGCACTGGCTGGATATCGCGTTGGAAGGCACCCGCAGCAACCGCGACGGCATGGGCGCGCGCATCAAGGTAATGAGCAAGACCGTGGGCGCGCAGTACAACCACATGACCAGCGCCGTCAGCTACGCGTCGTCGAGCTATGGCCCGGTGCATTTCGGGCTGGGGCCGGATACGCGGGCGGAGTCGGTCGAGATCACGTGGCCGTCGCGTATCGTGCAAGTCCTACGCGACGTCGAGGGCGACCGGATACTGAAGGTGAAGGAACCGGCCAAGTAAGGCGCTGCCGGGGTTCAGCCGGTTCCGTCGCCGGCGAGGTTGCTATATTGAAGCTAGAGAGCACTGACGGCCGTCCCGCTGGAGAGGAGATCGGATGAAAGCCAGTCTGCGCGCCGTGTTGGTGTGTGCCTGCCTGGGCGCGGGCGCCGCGGCTCAGGAAGCCCAGCCGATCCGCGCCACGGCCCGCGAGGTGATGGTCGACGTGGTGGTGCACGACCAGCATGGCAAACTGGTGCGCAAGCTCGACCCCAGCGAGATAACCCTTTACGAAGACGGAGTGCGGCAGGAGATCCGCAGTCTGCGTCTGGTCGACGGGAAAGAGGTTCGCCATGAGGAGACGGTGCCCGCGCAGGCGCCGCCAGCGGCGAGCGCGAAACCTGCCGTGCCTGCCCCGTCAGACGGGATGCTGTCGCTCCACACGATCAATCTGGTCTGCCTGGTCTTCCAGGATTTGAGCCCGGACACCAGACAGGCGGCCTTCCAGGCGGCACTCGAGTTTCTCAACGACGAGCTGAAGCCGAACACGATCGTTGGCGTGTTCAGCCTGAGCGATCGCGGAGTGAAGCCGATGGCGCCGTTCAGTAGCGATCGCGCCACGCTGGTTTCGGCGATCCGACTGGCGGCGGCGGGCCAGGTCTCCACGCTCGATTCGTCGCAGCAACTGTTCACCGCCATGGGCCTGCAAGGGGAACTCACGATGACCCTGCCGGCCGCCGCCACTCCTCCACAGGCAGGCGGCAGCGCGAGTGCTGCGGCCGCGCCATCCAGCATGAGCGTCGACGACGCCGGGCTGGCCTCGACGATGGATGCCTCGATGGCCACCGGCGAACCCGCCGAAGCCGCGCAAAACCCGCTGGGAAGGCGGAACATGGCCTACCAACGAGTTGTGGCCACGCGCGAGTTGCACGCACTCCGCTGGCTGGTGGAACAACTCGAGCCGCTGCCGTTCCGCAAGACGGTGCTCCTGCTGAGTCCCGGCATTACCAGGCCCGCCAGTGAGCTGGACTACTGGCAGGACACGCTGAAGATCGCCAATCAGGCGAGCATCGTTTTCTACGCCGTCGAGATCACCGGTCCGACGGCGCAGTCGCCGAGCGCCCCCGCGCTGGCTACCATGCGCCGCGTGCGTGGCCTCAGCCAGCAGCAGGGAGCAGCGCCTGCCCTGATCGACCCCGCCGGGAACATGATGGACCGCGCGCAGCAAGCCGATCTGATCCAGTACGCCACGATTACCGCCAACACGCACGCCTCGCTCGAGGATCTGGTGGAGAGTACCGGCGGCTTTCTCATCACCGACTGGAGCAAGCACATGATCGAGCGGGTGATGGACGATGTGCAGACGCACTACCAACTCACTTACCGCCCTGCGTCGGACATCGACGATGGCCGCTACCATCGCATTGAAGTGAAGCTGGCCCGCAAGAACCTGTCGGTGGAGGCGCGGAACGGGTACTTCGCCGCGCCGGCGGTGGACGGGGGCGAGGCCGCGGCGATGCAGGAGATCGCCGGCCTGCGGGCGCTGAACACAACGCCGCTGCCGCACGATTTCGACTATCGCGCGCAGGCGCTCCGCTACCGCTCGCCGGCGGGTGCGCCGGAGTTCGAAATCGCATTCGACGTTCCGGTCTTCAGCCTGGCTTCGAACGACGACGCGAAGTCCGGGCATCGCCGCTGGCACGCCTCGCTGCTGGCGCTGGTGAAGGATGCGACGGGACAGATCGTGGAGCAGATGAATTCGGACTCGCCGATGGAAGTGCCCAAGGCGGAAGCCAATTCCACGGGCACGGGAAGAATCCTGTTTGCGCGGGCGCTCACGCTGCCCCCCGGACACTACACGGTGGAGACGGCGGCGGTGGATTGGATGTCGGGCAGAACGAGCACGGCGAATTTCGCCATAGACTGCGTGGCGCACAACGGTGCGGAGTTGAGCAGTGTCGCGCTGGTGCGCCGGATGGAAGCCGCGCAAGGATCCGAGGCGGCCGCCGACCCGCTGGCCTACCAGGGCAAGCGCATCTATCCGGCGCTGTTTACCGACCTGGCGCCGGGCGGGCAGCAGTACCTCTACTTTGTGGCATACCCGAATCGCGGCAGCGGGTCGAAGCCGGTGCTGCGCGCGCAGTTGTTATTGAACGGGCACGTGGTGGCCAATCAGACCGCGCCGCTGCCGCCCCCTGACGCATCCGGCGCCATACCGGTTCTCATTGAGGCCGCAGGGCGCCCCGGCCAGCACGAAATGCGATTCACACTCTCACAGGGGAGCGAATCGTCGACCGAGACAATCCGCTATACGGTTGCCGCGAAGTAGTGAGGCGGGAGGCATGCATAACTTGGCGACGGTGCACAGGCGCACTTATTTTAGCGTGTGTGTAGCTCTATGATACGGATGTTACCGACAGTTAGTTACAGCGTAGGAACAAACTCGTGCACTTATCAATACACGCGACGCCGACGGCCGAGGGCTTATTGTGACTAATCCCGCCGAGGTAGCCGCAGCGCACCTGGCGGGCCTCAGAACGCGGGGAAGGGAAAGGGCGGAACGGAAACCCGCCCTCGCCTGTAGCCGCCGGGTGAATCGGGCCTGAGG
>Ga0074045_10001335_pt1 | contig 23880 bp, 24 predicted proteins | sample BogForMeECP23OM2_FD_94442 | JGI IMG/M metagenome (GOLD analysis project Ga0074045, IMG submission 94442) | Bog forest soil microbial communities from Calvert Island, British Columbia, Canada - Bog Forest MetaG ECP23OM2 | ecosystem: Environmental > Terrestrial > Soil > Wetlands ... | reverse complement strand
TTTTCGTGTTTGGGCCGAGTCCTTTGAGCCCCAGCGCAAAAATAGTCGGGAACATCAGCGACATGAAGAAGCTAGTCAGAAAGACGCACCAGATGCCCACCCAACCCGGCAAGAAAACACCGATCGAGACAAGAACGACGTTGGCGATCGCGTATGCACCCATTAAACGGCTAGGAGAAATAAAGCGCATTAGATAGGAGGAAACGAATCGGCCAAGTCCGAATGCGGCAAGAGTGCCGGTAAGAAAATAACCCGCAACTTTTTCCGGTTGGTGGGCATATTCCTGAACGTAGGAAATGAAGTAGCTCCAGGTGCCAACTTGCGCACCGACATAAAAGAATTGGGCGATCACGGCAAGGACGAAGTGACGCTGTGCCAAGAGATGACGGAAGCTACCGCGCTCACCAGAATTCGTTCCATCCTCACTTGTAATCGTTGGAAATTTTGTCCGAAGAATCAGTGCAGCCCAGACTAGGGCGATCACGCCAATTACCAAATAGGGTCTTACAACGCGCAGAGTTTCGGATTGCAAATATGCTTGGTAGGTATGCGAGGCTTGACGTTCCGTAATTTGTTGCGAGCTAAGTTCAACTCCAGAAAAAATAAAAACCGTGCCAACGAGAGCTCCGGTAATGGCCCCCAGCGGATTGAAAGCTTGGGAGAAATTCAGTCGCCTCTCGGAACTATCAGGATCGCCCAGTTGTGCAATGAAGGGATTAGAAGCCGTCTCAAGAAACGAAAGCCCACTGGCAATCACGAAAAGTGCAACGAGGAAAAAACCGTAACTACCGGACAGTGCAGCCGGCCAGAACAAGAAACACCCCATGGCATATAGAAGCAATCCAACGACAAAACCCGATTTGTACCCGACGCGCTTCATCATCAACGCAGCGGGAATCGCCAGAAGGAAGTAACCCATATAGAAAGCGGATTGCACGAGTCCCGCCTGAAAGCGGGAGATCTCAAATGACTTCATGAAGTGGCGAATGAGGACGTCGTTCAAGTTATTGGGGATTCCCCACAGAAAAAAGAGCGCGGTAACCAGGATAAATGGAATCATCTGTGTGGCAGGAAATAAGGAATGGTGTGAAGCAGCGGTGATCGTTTCGGAATTGCTCTCAGTTCGGCGATTTACCATGCTCCATTCCTTCCCTATTGCGCGAAAACGATCTCTGACAAGCTGGGCGCTCAAGCAAGTTGCACCATAATTTTTGCAAATTTGGAAGGGCTCGCACTCCAGGTAGCAAGGGCGCGGGGAGCCTCGTTTAGCGGGATGATCGAGTCTACTGCGGCGTCAACGGGAAACTTCCCGGCCTGGAGCATTTGGATCACTCGCCGAAAATCTTCCGGCAAGGCGTTTCGCGAGCCAAGGATATCGAGCTCTTTCTGAACGAAAAGCTTAGTCTCATACGCGACTGGCTCTTTTGCATAACCAATGTAGACCACACGTCCCGTGAAGGCGACTTCCTCGACGGCGGCACGAAACGTTTGCGGATGACCAACAGCTTCGATTATCACGTCAGGCCCGCGACCATTGGTAAGTTCCAGAAGTTTCTCATGAAACAGAGACTTGCTGGAGTTAACAGTATGAGTGGCGCCGGATTTCTTGGCGATTTCAAGTTTTTCATCTTCCAGATCAACAGCGATTGTAGTTGCGCCGGCAAAATGGGAGGCGGCGATGGCGCCAAGTCCTACTCCACCACAACCGAAAACGGCCACGGTGTCGCTGACGCCGACGCTTCCCCGCGCGACGGCGTGAAACCCAACAGTGAGCGGTTCAACGATGCAAAGCTCCTTAATTGTGAGAGAAGCGGCATAAAGTTTTTCCGGGGGCATACTGATCAGTTCAGTAAGCGCTCCATCCCGTTGCACACCCAACGTTTCATTGAGCGCGCACGCATTCGGTCGACCCCGCAGACACGCGGGGCACTTGCCGCAATTCGTATAGGGCGACATCGTGACATTCAATCCAACGGTAAGCTCGGGGTACGCCAAATTTCCTTCGACAATTGTTGCGGCGACTTCATGTCCTGGGATTCGGGGGAAGTGCACCATCGGATTGCGACCACGGAAGGAGTTCAAGTCGCTGCCGCAAAGACCAACCATGCGCACACGGAGAAGAACTTTCGCAGAATCAGATTTCGGCTCGGGAACATCTTCGATTGCAGCTTCTCCGGGCTTCTTGATGACTAGTGCCTTCATTGCCTTCGAAATTTGCCTTTCAATTTAAGGAATCCTCTCTGGCAACGCCAGCGAGAATCATTCCCTGCTCAGAAATAAAAAAGGCCGGACGAAAGTCCCTGGCGAGAGTTCCCTAGCCTCACCAAGCCACCCAAATTCGATTTTGTCATAACGCCAGAGGGGATGGTGAGAATCAATTCGACAGTCATTGCTCTTTAGCCTTCCGGAGGGCCAATCGGTTCGCCTTCACTTCCCCCGGCGTGGCCATGCCTACCAACGTGCAGAGACAGAAGGATGATCGATACAAAATCGAATAGTCTTTTTGCGGAAAAATCGAACTCGTCCAGCCATAACGACCAACCTTGGTAGCCAGATTATTTTGTCGTGCTTTCCGACGAGGGCTCCGCCCAGCCGCACGGGCGTCTGACTGCTCCAAGTGTCACGCTTGCTCTTGCGTTCTCAAATTCCATGAAGAGTCCACGAATCAACTGGCTTCCCTGTTCGCAATTCGCATCTTCCCACCGCATTGGCCAGAAAAAAGAACGCTATAGTGAAACGTCGCGCTTCCAGGGAATAAAATCTTCTTGCACGTTCCGCTCTGCTTTCGTACGAATTTCGCCTGAGGCTATGCGGAGAATCAGGTCCAAAAGCTTCTCACCGGTTTCTTCAATCGTCTTTTCGCCGCGGATCACCGCACCGGCATCAAAGTCGATAATGTCGTGCATGCGCCCCGCTAGTTCACTGTTGCTTGAGATCTTCACTACGGGCGAGATTGGATTTCCGGTGGGCGTGCCCAGGCCTGTCGTGAACAGCACGATGCTCGCTCCCGCCCCCACTTGCGCGGTTACCGATTCTACGTCATTCCCCGGCGTGCATTGTAAATTCAAACCACTCTTGGTCGCATATTCAGGATAATCCAGGACATCTTGAACCGGCGAAGCCCCTCCCTTTCGTGCGGCCCCGGCGGATTTCATGGCGTCGGTGATCAACCCATCCCGGATATTTCCCGGGCTGGGATTCATATCAAATCCGGAGCCCACCGCTTTGGCTCTCGCGGCATAGGTTCTCATCAATTCCGTAAACTTGGTTGCCGTTTCCTCAGAAACACATCGGTCAACCAGGTTCTGTTCGGCACCGCAAAGTTCCGGAAACTCGCTCAAGATCGTTTTGCCACCCAGGGTCGCCATCAGATCCGAAACGTGCCCTACGGCCGGATTCGCGCTCAAACCCGAAAATCCGTCAGAACCTCCGCATTTCAATCCGACCGTCAATTTTGAGATTGGTGCCGCGGATCGTTCGCACTTGTTTGCATGGGCCAACTCTAGAAATGTCTCCTTGATTGCCAGGGCAAGCATGGATGATTCCACGTTGCTGTGTTGCTGGTCGAAAACGAGAAGCGGCTTCACAGAGTGACCACTTCGCTTCTTCATTTCCTTCTGCAGAATCGAAATTTCGGCGTTCTGGCATCCCAGGCTCAAGATTGTCGCTCCCGCGACGTTTGGATGAGAAATATATCCGGCAAGCAGGCCGCAAAGCGATTGAGCATCCGCGCGCGTGCCCCCGCATCCCATTTCGTGGGTGAGGAATTTCACTCCGTCGAGATTGGAGAATAGCCGCGCGCTTCTGTCACTGCTCGTCATCTCTGAAAAGTGCTGGCCCTTACAATTCTCCAACCCACCTGTTCTATATGCGTTCGCAAGCAGGGCAACATACTTTCTATACGTATCCGTCGCGGTATCGCCTAACTCCTCGGCAAAGGCGCGGCGCATCGCAAGAATATTATTGTTTTCGCAAAACACCAGCGGAACCACCAGCCAGTAATTGCGCGTGCCGACCTGGCCATCCGCCCGGTGAAATCCCTGAAACGTACGATCTTTCCATCTCGAGTTGTCCGGTTCCTGCCACTCATATCGGTGAATTCTTCGTTCAAAGGCAGCGGCTTGGTGTTGCGTGTTTCCGGTGGTGATCGCCCCACCAACCGGAATAGGAGTGACAGCTTCACCGACCACCGTGCCGTACATCGTCAATTTCTCTCCTGTAGCAAATGCCTTCAGTGCGAACTTATGCTTTGCCGCCACATTTGTAGCCAGCACATAGTTTTGTCCCCCCAATACAATCTCATCCCCGGCTTTCAAATCCTGGAGCGCCACGCCAACATCATCCTGGGGGGAAATCTTCAGGGCTTTGCGTTGAAACACTCTTAGCTCAATCATGGCTTCGATTTTTACGACTGCATCCGCAAAGAACTGTACAGCGCGATTGTCCGACGGATGTCAGCTTCACTACTTCGTTGCGGCGAAAAGCACGTACGGCCACTTTGGGGAGTGCGTCCGCCCGGATGGCTAGAGGAAATAGGAGGTGGCGACGTAAGTGCTTGATAAAGTGGAGCGGCCTATCGGAATCGAACCGACACCTGAACCTTGGCAAGGTTCCGTACTACCACTATACTAAGGCCGCGGAACAACCTTCATTTTATAACACGCCCGCTCAAAAATCCGCAAATTCCAGAACAAGGTTTGTCTTCATCGCCCAGCGCTCTAGGAGACTTGCGTAACCCGGGCCGATTTCACTACGGGTGAACGGCGCTGGCGCTCGGCAAAGCGCGTGGCCTTGTCCTTGTCGGTGTACACTCGTCCGAAGCTCTCCCCGTCTGCATAATTTACAGTCACTAGAAAGTGATGGTGGCGCCGGCGACGGTCTTTGCCGAACTGCGACTTCTCATCGCGCACCGATTTCTTGGGAGATTTTATCGACGATTTTGCCACGGTTGAGGGGCCTCAGTATTCGGAACATTTTGAATCTGCACTATGTCAAGAATTACAACGTAGCGCAAGTAGCTTACAAGTTAGTAACGGGTCTCAGATAAGTATAGCGAGCAGAGTGCCAGGAGACGAAGTCGCCAGAAAACTATCGAGGCGGCAAATGCCCGGAGGACGCGATCGAATTGTTTGTGCGCGAGGACCGGAAATCTGAGCCGGCAAAAGTTGTAACACTGCCGTAAACAATCCCCTCCAACGGTCAAATTCGCCTATTCAAGACATTGATGAGGCCAGAGCGTTTTTTGAATAGATGCAGGTTGTTTCCATGAAACATTCCGCGAGATATTGCGTCTTATAGAGTGAGGATCAGATATGCTGGTTGTGAGAGCCAAGGAATCAAAAATGTTCAATTTACAGAAATTACCACCGATCGTCGAGGACCTTCGCCAACACACGTCGGAGCAACTCATGGAGCTGCGCCTACTTCTGGATACCGGAGTGAAGGGCCGTGAAGATGCTCGCCGTCCCGGCTTTTATGAGCTGGACGGAGTGCAAAGTGTTTACTATGTTTTCCGCTATCCCTCCGGCCACAAGGTATTGCTTGTTGCCGCGTGGGACCGGCAAAGCGATCCCGTTGCCGAAATGGTTGCCTGCGCTTGCCCCGCTGCCTGAACTTCCAGACGAGCTCGAACCCCTAATCACTTTTTGTCGAGTTTCAATGACAGCGAATTAATGCAATAGCGTAAACCTGTAGGTCCCGGGCCGTCTTTGAAAACGTGCCCTAGGTGCGCATCGCACCGACTACATAACACTTCCGTCCGCAGCATCCCGTGTGAATGATCTAGCTGTTCCTCTATTGCGGCAGCCTCTCTAGGGGAGCTAAAACTCGGCCAGCCGCACCCAGAGGGAAACTTGGCATCGGAGGCGAACAGCGGCTGGCCACAGCATACGCATTTGTAGGTGCCGGGCGTTTCGGTGGATTCATACTCCCCCGTAAACGGCGGCTCGGTGCCCTTTTGCCGAGTTACGTGGTACTGATTCGGTGTAAGTTGTTTCTTCCATTCGGCTTCTGACTTTTGCACTTTTTCAACCATTGGTTTCCGCTCCCATTCGCTTTGATGCTCCATAGTCAATACCCGATTCAGCGCACCTGTATTGACCTTTGCCCGGCTTGGTCCAATGATGTAAGTATCCATAGCCTTAAGGCAAATGCATGGCTGGAACGCCTGAACAGTTCCCCAATAAACGGCGCAGTCGACGCGCGAAAATCGCGAAGCCTCTCCGCGTTCGCCCTTCCGAGCCGCGCGACGAGCACTTTGAAGACATGCCCATCAGCGTCAATGCCTCCAAAGAAGGCATCTATTTCCACACCCGGCGACCCAATTATTACAAGGGCATGCGGGTTTTTGTCACTTTTCCGTTTACTTCAGCCCACGATCCCATGAATTGTGAATACGTGGCCGAAGTGGTTCGCGTGGAAACCCTCGCCAACGCCAGATTTGGCGTGGCTTTGCATCTGCTGATGACCGTGAACATCAATTCGAATGCTAACCCCAGCCGCAACCCGTGAGCGCAAGAATTCAAATACCAGATTGCGCAAATCTGTATTTTCGATTGGCGAACAGTACCCCGTCGTTGTAGTTTTTCAGGCATGATTAGGCGGGCGCATGGCGATCATCGTCTCGGGATTCTGCCGCGCCCGTCTTGGACTGCTTAGAGCTTTTCCTTACCATCAAGCACGGATCAGGCCGCTGGCGCAATCGCTCCAGCGGCTCATTTGTTTTTAGGAGGATTTCGTGAAACTGGCGTTTGAAAAAATGGGCGGGCTCATTCCCGCGGTGATTCAAGATAATCGCAGCAACCAAGTGCTGATGCTTGGTTTCGTCAGTGAGGACTCACTGGCTCTTTCACAGAAAACCGGTGAAGTTCATTTTTTCAGCCGCTCTCGCAATAAATTGTGGAAGAAGGGCGAAACCAGTGGTCACGTGCTCAAAGTAGCTGAGATTCGGGTGGATTGCGATGCGGATGCCCTGCTGCTGCGCGTAGAAGCTCTGGGCCCGGGAGTTTGCCACGAGGGGTATCTCAGCTGTTTCTTCCGGGAGCTGCTACCGGATGGTTCTGCCCGCGTGATTGCGAAGAGCACTTTCCTCCCTGACGCGGTTTACAAAAACAAGGGGGGCGAATGAGCCTGCTAAAACTTGGTATTCCGAAAGGCAGTTTGCAGGATGCCACCATCGATCTTCTCGCACGCGCTGGCTGGAAAGTTTCGTTAAGTTCCCGAAGCTACGTGCCCGCTATCGACGATCCGGAGATAGAATGCCTTCTCGTTCGCGCGCAAGAAATGGCGCGCTACGTGGAATCAGGCGCACTCGATGCCGGAATTACGGGGCACGATTGGGTGGTGGAAACGCGCGCAAACGTCGTGGAGTTGGCCGAACTTATTTATGCCAAGCAGCGGCTGGCACGCGTCCGATGGGTGCTGGCGGTGCCGGAAGATTCGGTGATCCGCGAACCGCGCGATCTCGAGGGTAAGATCATCGCCACGGAAGTTGTAAGCATTACTGAGGAATATCTGGCGCGCCACGGCGTGAAAGGTCGTGTGGAATTTTCCTGGGGAGCCACCGAAGTGAAAGTACCGCAACTGGCCGATGCCATCGTCGAAGTTACCGAAACCGGCTCTTCTTTGCGGGCCAATCGCTTGCGCATCCTGGATACTGTGTTGGAATCCTCCACGGTCTTCATCATGAACCCCCTAGCAGCGCAAGATCGAACCAAACGCGAAAAGGCGGAAAATATTGTGCTCATGCTACAAGGAGCAATAGCCGCGGCGACGAAAGTAGGGTTAATGCTGAACGTAAAACGTGAAGATCTCGCGACAGTTCTGAGCGTATTACCTGCTCTGAAAAATCCAACCGTTTCCGCGCTGAGCGACTCAGATTGGGTGGCGGTGAATACTATCGTGGAAGAAGCTGTGGTGCGCCAAATTTTGCCCAAACTGAAAGCCGCAAGAGCGCAGGGGATAGTGGAATACCCTTTAAACAAGATCGTTCTATGATCAAAATCCTGAAACTAACCGCCGCGACCGAAATCGCACTGTTTAAAGCGCGTGAGAGCGAGGACCGCGTAGCCTTCGCCGTCGCTTCCCGGATTGTGGCGGATGTTCGACGTCGTGGTGATGCCGCCGTCGAAGCTTGGACCAAAAAATTAGACAAGAGGGAACTCTCCCGAACCGGACTTTGGATGACGCGACGCGAATTTGCTGTTGCGGAAAAGAATGTAAGTTCGGAGTTTCGTCACGCGATAAGGCACGCGGCGACAAATATACGGCGTGTAGCGGAGAAGCAGAAACCTCGCGACTGGACTTTGCACGCAGAGCGTGGCGTCAGAATTCAGGAGATGATTCGCCCACTGAAATCGATCGGTTGCTACATTCCTGGTGGCCGCTTTGCGCTGGTATCTACCCTGCTGATGACGGTAATTCCGGCGCAGATCGCTGGAGTCCAGGAAATTGTTGCAGCATGCCCGCGTCCGAACGACCAACTGTTGGCGACTGCGGATTTCTTAGGAATCAATAGGCTGGCGCGAATCGGCGGTGCTCAAGCAATTGCGGCAATGGCCTATGGGACCAAGCGCATTCCATGCGTTGAAAAACTATTCGGCCCTGGAAATCGCTTCGTCACCGCCGCGAAACAGATCGTGAGCAATCATTGCGCCATTGATCTTCCCGCTGGCCCCACCGAAGCGATGGTCTTAGCGGAGACGGGCAACGCCAGATGGATTGCGGCAGATATGCTCGCGCAGGCGGAACACGCGGCCGATGCGGGTAGTTTCCTGGTAACGACTTCGAGAACACTCGCAAGAAATGTTGCCGTCGAATTGCAACGCCAGTTGAGAATGCTCTCACCGAGTAATCCCGCGCACGCTTCTTTTCGACAGACCAGTGCCATCCTCCTCGCAAACTCTATGGACCAAGCGATCGCCTTCGTGAATCGCTTTGCACCCGAGCATTTAAGCCTTCCAGAAAAGTCCCCGGCAGTGCTGAACAAAATTCAAAGCGCTGGAACTGTATTCCTCGGCCCGCTAAGCGCGCAGCCCTTCGGCGATTATGCCAGTGGCAGCAACCACGTCCTGCCAACAGGCGGGTGGGCACGCCGCCGTGGCGGTCTTTCGACCAACGATTTTGTGAAACGCATCAGCGTGCAGACCATCGGCGAAGCCGGCTATAAATCACTCGCAGGTGATGTGCACATTCTGGCGAACGCGGAAGGCTTGGAAGCGCACGCAAACGCAGTCGAGGTGCGCCGATGAGAATCACTTTGCCGGTACGCAGAGCCATCCTTGAACGTCAGACCTATGAAGCTCCCGCGGAGGGCCGAAAAGGAAAGATTCGCCTCGATTTCAACGAAAACACCACGGGATGCAGCGAAGCTTCGCGCAAGGCGCTCGCGCGGCTGACAGCCAAAGAAATAGCGATGTATCCCGAATATGAACAGTCCTCCCGCAAGATCGCTCGTTATCTCAGCGTACAACCGCATGAAATCGCTTTAACAAATGGCGGCGACGAAGCTCTGCGCGTTTTCTTCGACACCTTCGTTGAATCCGGCGATAACATTCTGATCTGTGAGCCGACTTTTCCCATGTATCGCTACTACGCGGAAATCGCCGGGGCGCATGTCGAAGCCCTGCGATACACGTCGGAAATGGACTTCCCGGTGTCAGAAGCTGTCACCGCTCTTCGCAAGAAGCCCAAAGTGTTTTTCCTCGCGAATCCCAACAACCCCACGGGCACGTTGGTCGCCAAAGAAGTTTTGCGGAAGTTGCTCAGGGTCGCAAAACACACGGTGTTCGTTCTCGATGAGGCCTACTCCGATTTTTCTGGCGTCACCGGCATTTCTTGGATTCGCGCTTATCCCCAATTATTTATCGCCAAAACCTTCTCCAAAGCAGCCGGGATGGCCAGCCTGCGTTTGGGTGCCGTGATTGGACAACGCCATTCACTGTCCTTCGTTCGGCGCGCTCTTCCTCCCTACCCCGTCAATGCCGCAGCACTCGCCGCGGCCATTGCCGCCATCGAAGAGAAAAAAACCATCTCCCGTTACGTTGCGGGCGTGAAGCACCTCAGAAAGTGGTTTTCGCAGGAACTGCACGGCCACGGAGCGCGTGTATATCCCAGCGCTGGAAATTTTGTGCTAGTTGATTTCGGCAAACATGGACCGTCCATTTTCAAGAAACTCGTCAGCCGAAATATTCTCGTGCGGCAGCGCAAAGAGCTAGGGCCTGGCTTTGCCAGGATCACGATCGGCACGGAGCAAGAGTTAAAGCTGCTCCTGGAAACCGTTCCAAAAATCGTTAGGAATCCAAATGAGTAGAACTGCCATCGTCCGTCGCATCACCAAAGAAACGCAAATCCAGCTTCGCCTTAATCTCGACGGCCGGGGAAAATCTGATATTTCGACTGGCATTCGTTTCTTGGATCACATGCTCGATTTGATAGCCCGCCACGGCGCCTTGAATCTAGTGATAAAAGCAAAAGGCGATCTCGATGTGGACCAGCATCACACGGTCGAAGATCTCGGCATCGCGTTTGGCGATGCCGTAAACTCCGCATTGGGTAATCGAAAAGGGATTTTACGCGCCGGATATTTCCTGATGCCAATGGACGAAACACTGGCCGTCGCCGCCGTCGATTTTAGTGGCCGCTCCTTCTGCGTTGTGAAGGGGACATTTGCGGCCAAGCGTGTCGGCGATTTTCAGGTTGAGCTTCTGGAAGATTTCTTTCAGGGATTTGCCCTATCAGCGCGCGCCAACGTTCACCTGCGTGTTTTATATGGTCGCTCTTCGCACCATCAGGTGGAGGCCGTTTTCAAAGCATTCGCGAGAGCACTCCGTTTCGCCGTTTCGCGGGACAAACAGCTGCGCAACATTCTACCCAGCACCAAGGAACTGTTGTGAAGGTTACGGTCATCGATTACCGCGCGGGAAATGTCACTTCCGTAGAGCGCGCCCTGCGAAGACTGGGCACAGAGGTCTCAGCCGCCAATCGCCCTGAAGAAATCCTTTCTGCTACCTGCTTGATTCTCCCCGGGGTTGGCCATTGCGCCGCCCTGATGGGGGCGCTCGACGCTCAAGAAATTCGCAATCCGTTGCTCGAACGAATTGCCGATGGCATACCCTTTTTGGGCATATGTTTGGGGCTGCAAGCCCTCTATGAAAGCAGCGACGAAGCTCCCGGCTTCGCGGGCCTGGGTTTATTCAAAGGACGCGTTTCGAAACTCCCGCAAACTGTGAAGCTCCCACACATGGGTTGGAATCAACTTCGCGCCTCGCGACCTTCTGCGCTGCTCAGAAACATTTCTCCGGAAGCCTATTTTTATTTTGCGCATTCCTATGCTGCGCCTGATTCAGGCCCGGAAAATACAGCCCTCGCGACGCACGGCCGCGATTTCATGGCCATAGCTGAACACCAGAATATGATTGGCGTTCAGTTTCATCCCGAAAAAAGCGGCGCTCCTGGTGCACAATTCCTCGAAAATTTTCTCCGGCGGGCCGCATGACACTCGCCCACCGCATCATTCCCTGCCTCGACACCGACGGCTCTCGCGTTGTAAAAGGCGTCCACTTCGAAGGCCTCCGTGATGCCGGCGATCCGGTCGAACTGGCAGCCCGTTACAATGTCGAGGGCGCTGACGAACTCGTCGTGCTGGACATCGCTGCTTCTCGTGATAATCATCCAACTTTCTTGGAAACCATTCGCCGCGTTGCCCAGCAACTCTCCATTCCCCTCGCTGCAGGTGGCGGGATCCGTTCGCTCGAAGATGCGCGTTCCGTGATCCGTGCCGGCGCTGACAAGATTACGCTCAATACTGCCGCCGTCGAACGGCCCGAGCTGATTCGCGAGCTCTCGAACGAATTTGGCGCGCAAGCCGTGGTCTTGGCGATTGACGCAAGACGAGAAAACAGCTGTTGGAAAGTGCGCGTTCATGGGGGCCGCACCGCGACCGGCCTCGATGCCACGGAATGGGCGATGCGTGGCATTGCATCCGGGGCGGGCGAAATTCTTTTGACTTCGATCGATCGTGACGGGACGCAGTCAGGATTCGACACGGCGCTTACCTCCACGATTAGCAAGTGCGTCGGCGTTCCGGTGATCGCCTCCGGTGGGGCGAAAATTCCCAGGCATTTCTTTGAGGTATTCACGGAAGGTGCCGCGGACGCCGCTCTTGCTGCTTCTATCTTTCACGACGAAGTGCAATCCATTCGCGCGCTGAAATCCTATCTGCGCGAAAATGGCGTATCCGTGCGGTTGCCATGCTAATTCCCTGCATCGATTTGCAAAACGGACAAGCCGTGCAACTGGTCCACGGTCGCAAACGCGAACTGGCCATCCGGGACGTCTTTGGCCTGGTCGAACGATTTGCTGGCTATCCTTGGTTACATCTGATTGATCTGGACGCAGCGATGCGCAAGGGACAGAACAATCGCCTGGTGAAGCTAGTTTGTCAGCGTGCAAGCCAGGTCGAAAAAATGCAGGTCCGTGTGGGCGGCGGCATCCGCACAACTCGTCGTGCCGAGTCCCTGCTAAGTTTTGGGGCAGACCAGATCATCATCGGCAGTGCGGCTTTTCGTTACGAGCACATCAACGTGTCTTTCTTGCGACAGTTGTCCGAGGGCATCGGCCGAAAACACGTTCTCGTGGCCTTGGACACCGCCAAGGGCCACATCGTCACTCACGGCTGGCGGAAGGCTCTTTCGCTGCACCCGGCCGACGTGATCGGTGCACTCGAGCCGTATTGCGCCGGTTTTTTGTGTACCGACGTTGACCGTGAAGGCACTATGCGCGGCGTCAACCTGAAATGGTTTCGCCAATTACGCGCAGCAACAAAGCTTCGAATAGTCGCCGCTGGCGGTATTTCCACAAAGCGGGAGATCCGCGAGCTCGAGAGTATTGGCATGGACGCCGCCGTCGGCATGGCACTCTACAAAAATCGCGTCCGGTAGCCATCGCACCAGGTAGGCATCTCTTTCCAGCCCGACGGCTCTCGAGTACGATATTTGCCATGAGCTTTCTTCAGAGGTTAGCTTCGCTGATTCTTCTCTGTGCAGCGTTAACTGTGGCGCAAGCTCCCGCTTCGGTTCCTGGAAAACTCCTTTTGAACTAAAGCTGATTGGGCCCAACGTTCCGGCCGCTGACAAGAAATGAGGGGTTGATGCTTGTTACCTTCCGTCCATGCGGGCCCAAAGATCATCGAACGCTGCTGAAATTTGTGATCGAATACTATCGCTTTGACAAAATTCCATTTAATCGGTCGTCACTCAGCAAGGGGCTCGACACCTTGCTGCGTAATCTCTCCCAGGGCCAGGCTTGGCTCATGGAGAATCACAAGAAGCCAGTCGGCTACGCAGTGCTCACTTACAATTTTGATCTAGAATATGGCGGCGTGGAAGGAATGCTGACCGACCTCTACGTCAGCAAACGCTACCGCAATCGCGGCATCGGGTCACTCGCTCTATATGAAATTGAAGATTTTTGCCGCGAACGTGGCGTGCGCAACATCGAACTGCAAGTGTTGCACCACAACGCGGCAGCGGAGACATTTTATCGCAAGGCGGGATTTCAGATCCTTCCACGCAAAGTCATGCTGCTAGGCGTGCGTGCGGAGAAAACCCCACGACAATCTCATCCTCGCCGCATGGCTAGCGCAGGTAAGCGTCGGTAATGTACTGCTGCACCATTCGCTGGGTATTGAAAAACGACCCGTTGATGGCGATGGCATGTTGCATTACTTCTAGGTAGCGATTGCGGCTTTCATAGAACATCGGCAAAATCACGCTCTCCAGTTTCGAATAAAGATTTTCTGCATCCGCCACGTTGTCGGCAACCGATTCGTGTGATGGTTCGCCGCGATGTGGCTCGCCAATCGACCAACCAGTGATCCCTTCAATATGTCCTTCCACCCACCAGCCATCCAGAATGCTCAAGCTGGGCACGCCATTCAGTGCCGCCTTCATTCCGCTTGTTCCCGAGGCCTCGAGCGGATACTGCGGTGTGTTGAGCCACAGATCGCCTCCGGAAGTAAGGTTTCCTCCCAGTTCCATGTTGTAGTCATCCAGAAAAACGATCGAAACAGCCTTCTTCAACGCTTTTTTCGCTTTAAAAATGCGCTTGATAATCTCTTTACCACCCGCGTCCTTCGGATGAGCTTTTCCGGCATAGACAATTTGGAAGGGCCCAGCGCGTTTGGCGATTTGCCGCAACCGATCGTGGTCGCTCAAAATCAAATCCGCGCGCTTGTACCCGGTGGCGCGCCGGGCAAAACCGATGGTGAATAATTCCGGGTTAAGCTTTAGCCCCGTCTTTCGCCGCACCGCTTCCAATAAGTCGTGTTTGGTCAGCAAGTGTGCCGCCCATACTTCTTCTGGCGGCAACCCTAGGGCCCCGCGCAAACTGTAATTGTCCTCTCGCCACGAGGGGATGTATCGATCAAATAAATCCCGGAACGCCGGAGCGGTCCAAGTCGCCGCGTGCACTCCATTCGTGATCGCTTCAATGTGTACATTCGGAAACATTTTACGCGATACTTCGCCGTGTAATTTGGCTACCCCATTCACATAATTGCTCAAGCTGAGCGCCAGATAGGTCATGTTCAAGGAAGCACCGCGCTTCGCCGCTTCCGCAAAATCGGGATAATTCTGTTCCACCTGCAAAATATTTTTGACCAGATCGGACGATGACTGGTCCTTTGCATCAAAAAATCGTATTTGCTCGGGAAATAGCCGGTTCATGAACTCGACGGGAAATTTGTCGTGACCTGCAGGTACCGGAGTATGCGTGGTGAACACGCACTTACTTCGCACCTTCTGAATATCTTCGCTTTTTATTGAGGACCGCCCGGCTCGCTTGGTCTCCTCTTCCAGCAATTCCATGGTGAGCAACGCCGCGTGGCCCTCATTCATGTGGTAGCGCATCAGCTCCGTATGCCCCAGAGCGCGAAGCATGCGCACGCCGCCAATCCCCAGCAGCACTTCCTGCGAGAGGCGGTAATACGGATCGCCGCCGTAAAGTTGTCCGGTCAGCTCACGATCCTTTCCATCATTGCCTGGCAGGTCGGCATCCAGAAAATAGATAGGCACTTCGTAGCCGCGCACACCCTTTGCCGTATACCGCCACGCGCGCAACTCAACTTTGCGATTTTCCAAAGTCACGGAAACCCTGGGTGCTTCCTCTTCGAGGAACTTTTCCACATCCCATTCCACAGGCTCCTCGGTCTGCGCCCCTTCCTCAGAGAGCCGTTGGCGGAAAAATCCCTTCCGGTAGAGTAGCGAAACCGCCACCATCGGCAATCGAATATCGGCAGCCGCACGGATGGTGTCGCCGGCAAGCACTCCAAGCCCTCCGCTGTAGCTTGGCATGTCATTTTCGAGTGCGATTTCCATCGTAAAGTACGCGACAAATCGTTTGGGTGGATGGGCAGCGGTCGGCATCGTTCGAGAATCTCCGTCAGAGGCACGAGTAGCGCGTCTCTGGAAATGGGGGCGCGATTTTTGAGACTACTTAATTGTCCGAGAACACCGCCTGGCAAGCAAGGGACCGCGCCACGGCCTGTGTGGAATACCTATCCGGCGTATTCCAGCTCCTAATCTCTCTGCGCTCCGCTATAATGCCCGGTTATGCCTGCCATCCTTGAAGGTGTCCGGGTTGTCGAACTGGCCGAAGCGCTCGCTGGTCCTTATTGTGCGATGTTGCTGGGTGATCTTGGGGCCGATGTGATTAAGGTCGAACGGCCGGGCTTCGGGGACCAGTCACGGAGCTGGGGTCCTCCCTTTGTCGGCACAGAATCTGCTTATTTTCTGGCGGCGAACCGGAACAAACGCTCTATTGCATTGAACTATGACGATCCGAGTGATCGGGATGTTCTGGCTCGTCTGATCCGGTCCGCTGATGTCCTCCTTTGCAATCAACCTTCCCTAAAATCCCTACGCCTCCGCGGCCTCGATCCCGCTTCGCTTCGCCTACGATTTCCGAGGCTCGTCTACTGCAGCATCACCGGCTACGGCTTTACCGGCCCAAAATCGGGCAAGCCGGGATACGATATCCTGGCCCAGGCTGAGGCGGGCGTGATGAGCTTTACTGGCGAGCCGAACGGTTTGCCGATGCGATTTCCCGTCGCCCTCGCGGACATAACCACTGGCATTTACGCCTTCTCTGGTATTTTGGGTGCTTTATACGCCCGCGAGCGCAACGGTGGCACTGGCGACTTCCTCGATATGTCCCTGTTCGATTCGCAGCTTACCTGGTTGGCCAACGTCGGCAGCAACTACCTTAACGCAGGTGTCCCGCCCGAGCGCTGGGGCAACTCCCATCCGAGTATTGTTCCTTATCAGCCGTTTCAAGGCAGCGACAGTCGCTTCTTTGTTGTTGGAGTCGGCACGCAGGCCATGTGGCTCAGACTGCTCCATCTACTGGACCTGGAAGCGACCGTCGGGAATGACCCGCGTTTCGTCGACAACTCCGCCCGAGTGCTAAACCGGGAGCAGTTGATTCCGCTCCTTCAAGCAAAGTTCGATGATTTACCCTCGGCTGCTTGGCTTGCCAAATTAGCCGCAGCGGAGATCCCTTCCTCCGCGATCCAAACCGTCGCCGAAGCTTTGTCCGACCCTCAGTGCGCCGCCAGAAGCTTAATTGTTGAAATCGAGCACCCAATTCTCGGTATCACCCGAAGCATCGCTAACCCGATTCGTTATGAGAGGCAAGCCATCCAGTACCGTTTGCCACCACCTCAGCTGGGCGAGCATACCCGCGTGATTCTCGAAGAATTGCAAGCTACAAGCTTGCCTGGGTGCGGTTCAAGATAGGAGCAAGCAGGTTTCCTCGAGGCTTAGGCCAACCTGGCTAGCGTTTCTACCTTCGAGAACGGCAATTTGTTCGAGGCCATGGACTGAATCTACTTACCGGCTGCCGTACTTGCACGATACGCGAGAAGACGGCCAAGGCTGCCTGGCGCTAGCTGCATTTCCTACCAATCCCTGCGCTCCGGCATGACACAATGATTAAATCTGGATGTTCCGCTTGGGCCTCGGCGCGGGCCGCTTCGCCCTTTTTTCGACCACTTTGCTTGCTCCTGGATCGCCCGTCGCCGCTTCATTTACATCCCCACCACTGTCGGCCGCGATTTGCGCGAGAAGTTTGCCACTGATCGCCGATCTAGGTTGCTTCAAGGTAATGTCCTCGCTCGACGCATATTGGTCTCGGTGCTTGATCAAGAGCCAGGAAGTTTTTCCACTTCCGCCGAATCCTCGAGTCCGCACCAGCACCCACGAACCGTGAAGCTTCTTGCCATGAAGCGTAAACTTAAAATCGCCCTTTTCAAGCGCCGCACCTACATCGCCCTGCGCCGGAGTCCACGTTCCGATGTCCCAGACCATTACCGTTCCGCCGCCGTACTCCCCTTTGGGAATTGTGCCTTCAAAGTTCGCATACTCGATCGGATGGTCTTCCACCTGCATCGCCAGCCGCTTCACCGAGGGGTCGAGCGACGGTCCTTTTGGCACCGCCCAGGAAAGCAGCACCCCATCATGCTCCAAACGAAAATCATAGTGCAGCTGGGTGGCACGATGCTTCTGCACGACATATAGCAATGAAGAATTTGCGGACTTGGCCTCAGTTTTGGATTCCGTTCCAGCTCTGATCTCTCCTCGAGGCTCCGAAGTAACGGCAAAATTTCTTTTCTCACCATATTTCTTCATTGTCATTTTGTAACTCCTATTCAAGACTTTGCCGACCTGTTCGGATCACTCCAACACGTTCGGATCGCATAAATTTACGAATCAGCGCGTTTACCGACTGCCTCTGCTCAAAAAAATCCTTCCACGGATCCTTCTTCTTCAGTCGTTCGGCAAAACTCTTGATCGTAAACATCGCCGGATCTTTTACCTGGGCTAGTTCCGCCCACTCGAGTGGAGTCGAAACCGGAGCGTGTGGTTTGCGCCTCACCGAATACGGCGCCACAACAGTCTGCGCCGCCCCGTTGCGAAATGGATCGAGATACACGCGGTTGCCACGAGCCGCGATTGCATGTTCCACCGTCAACTCTTTCGTATGTTGCTTGGCGATCACTCCCAGCAAACTCTCCGCAAATTTCAACACCTCTTCAGCCGTCGGGCCAATTTTGATCGGAATAAATATATGCAGTCCGCGGCTTCCCGAAGTTTTCGCGAAGGAAATCAGTTCGAGTTGATCGAGGGCTTTCTTCACATACAACGCGGCTCGAGCCGCATCTTGAAACGATCCGGTCGCCGGATCCATATCGAAGCAGATCCAATCTGGTTTTGGAAACGTTTTTGCCCGCGATCCTGCCACATGCACGGGGATACATCCAAGATTGACCATGGCAATCTGCGTTTCGAGCGCTCCCCCCACTACGTAATTCGTAAAAGCCCGCGAACCACTGCTATTTGCGATGCGTTTCACTGGCGTGCCGTCGGGCATCCCCTTCGGCATTTCCTTTTGATAAAAGCAGGGCCCGGTCATCCCGTCCGGGCAGCGTTCCAAGGTGAGAATCCTGTCCTTCACATACGGCTGCAGCCACGGGAATATGGCCTCATAAAAAACAGCCAAGTCCTTTTTTGTGTACCCTTCATCGGGCCAGAAGATCTTATCGGGATTTGAAAGACGGATATCCAAAGCGTTCTGCGAGTTTTTCACGGAAGCCCCCTCTCTATGGAAGAAGCTAAAATGCGTCTCGAGCAGGTCGAGGACTATAGAGACAAAAAATACAAGGAGATGCCCAGCGAACCCGCCGAGGACCTTCCCTCTAACCTCTCCCGGGCATCGATCTCCACTTGTGAGGGGCAACCGCTCTTTGAATACCCCTTCCCTTGTGGCCTTAAGCAATTCTCTGCTATTGTAGGGTAGTCAAAAATTGTAATTCCCGGCTTACAATCTCTCGCGGCAATGGCGCATATCCCAAGGCCGAGCACTCTTTTTGCCCGAAACTAAGCATCCACTTGAGCAGTTCGAGGAATGCTTCTTTTTTCTCCGCTCCCCTAAAATCTCTCGGCATCACCCACCAGGTAAATGTGGCGATTGGGTACGCATCTTTACCCGCTGCGTTGGTGATTGAGACCCGAAAATCCGCGGTCATCTCCCCCGCCGCGGCACTGGCTGCTGCGCTTACACTCGCCAAATTCGCTTGCACGAATTCTCCGGCGCTATTTCGAACGGCCCCAAAGCTCAACTGATGCCGAAGCGCGTAAACCAGTTCGACGTATCCGATGGAGTTGGGAGCCTGTTGAACGGCTGCGGCTTCGCCCTTATTCCCTTGCGCACCTGTTCCTAACGGCCAATGCACGGTTGTTCCGGTGCCGACCGACCTCTTCCACTCGGAACTAACCTTCGATAGATAATCGGTCCATACAAAGGTTGTCCCGCTTCCGTCGGAGCGGTGAATCGCGACGATTTCGCTGTCCGGCAACGACACTCCCTTGTTCGATTCACGTATCTTTGGGTCGTTCCACTTTCTGATTTTGCCCATATAGATGTCTGCTAAAACCTCTGGCGTAAAATTCAGATTCCGGTCTACTCCCGGCAAGTTATAAATCGGTACGACTGCTCCCATCACGGTTGCGAAGTGCAGTAGGGGAGCGCCAAGTTCTTTGCTATCTTCATCGGATACGGAAACATCTGAACCGGCAAAATCTACTTTCCCGTCTGTCAACAACCGTAGTCCCTCTTCTGACCCTACGGCTTGATAGGTAATCTGTGCTCCGGGATTACGTTCCTCGAACGACTCGAACCATTTCTGGTAGATCGGCGCGGGAAAAGTCGCTCCTGCGCCGATCAGTTTGATTTCCACACCTTTTGCAACGCCGCCCGCGGTAGCGGGAAGGTTCTCTTTTTTGGCCTCAAGCGCGCCGATGAATCGTTTGACTATCTGATCTGCCAGGTCGTGGGTTATCGATCCCGTTCTGTACTTACTGGGGGTAACCAGGTAGGACCATAGGGTTTCATTGCCGATTCCCACAACTTCTGCTGAAACAAATCCGTGAAAAATTGTCTGTCGCGCATTGGAATGATTCCTCGGGTCACTGGAGACATAGCCAGCGATCCAAATGCTTTCACTCCCCCGAATGACCGCATCGGCCGCACTCGATGAGTTGACCACTTCAACTCGCCCGCTTTTTCCCAATTGCTCGAGCATTCTTTCTCGCAGTCTCTCTGCAGCTTCGTCCTTCCCGAAAGAATCCACAAATACTTTCTTAACCTGCGAAAGAGTTTTGGCGGTTTGAGCGTTGGCCGCTTGCCCAACGCTGCCAAATACCAGGACGAACAGCATTGCCAAATGCAAAAGTCTCTTCCATGAAAGTTTAAACTTCGTTTTTGGAGTTGATGGGAACAAGGTGTCAGTCATGGCAGCCTTCACACTAATCTGGCGCACTGAGTCTACCTCAGGAGGCATGCTGTTGCCTCAATCGACAGAGAGGACTTAACGCCAGTTCACGCAACTGTAGCAAGAGCATCCTGTTTTGTCTGGTATGTGCCGATACCCCGCACTTCCCGGATCCAATTGTACCTCGCAACAATCAGGTTTCTACCTAGCAACGGGTGTTCTCCGGCCCGACGCCTCCTGCCCGGATTGACTTTTGGTTTTCGGCACTCCTTGTTTCTTCCGACTCCTAAAGGGAATCGTGGTATACACGGAGCCAGTCCGTTTCGGGCGTGACACCTTGACTCTATCAACCGAGTTCTCTGGAATAAACAGCCCAGCGGCGCAAACACTGATTCCCGCTGGGTTCGGAATCCGCTGTATGGCCGGAATCATCGATCTTCTTGTTCTGGGTATTCCTTTCTCTGTGTTCGTTTCTTTCTTGGCTGTCGGTATGAATATCTGGTACAGCTTCTTTTTCGCGTTCCACTCGGGTCGGCCCATGCCGGACGATCTCCTGCTGAAAGGCCCCACTTTTATCAGGATCAGCTTAATTTTTTTTGTAGTGAGCAGTTGGCTCTACTTTGCGTTTCTGGAGAGTTCGCCCTGGCGGGGCACAGCCGGAAAGCATTTCCTGGGGCTATATCTTGCCGATGAACAAGGAGCTACGATCAGTTTTTGGCGAGCGACCAAACGATTCCTGGGCGGCAGGCTTCTGTTTCATGTCCCCACCGTTGGTTTACTTTATTTCTTTATAGACTGCCTATGTATAAGAGTGCTTCCGCGCAATCGAGCGATCCATGACCGGCTTGCACACTGTTTGGTTTTGCAAGCTACCCCAACCCTTAGGTAATCGCTGCTGGCTATGCCGGTAGGTTTTTAGGATACGAAAAGCGCACGAATCCGGTTACTCTGGTTTTAGAATCAAACTGCCCTGAGAGCCCAAGGAATTACTATATGAATGACTCTGGCGAATTGGGACGAATCATACAGGAACTGGAAGTTCGAAAGGGTGAAGAATCTCTTCAAAATTCATCCGGCTCGCCGCTGGACCGCTGGTTAAGCACGTTGGTGGCCCGCCACGGCAGCGACCTGCTGCTTGTCCCCGGCGCTCTTCCCTGTATCCTTATCGATGGCGAGGTCCACACCATTGATCGCCGCGTTTTGGATGGCGCGGAAATCGAAGCGGCGGTATTGCCAGCCCTAACCGCTCATGCCTTGCAAATTTATCGCAAAACGCGCATCGCCGATTCTTCTTACCGCGTCGACGGTATCGGCAGGTTCCGCATAAACTTACACTCGGAGCGGGGCCAACCTGCCGCCGCGGTTCGAGCATTGCCCGCACGCGTCCCACTGCTCACCGACTTGCACTTGCCGCCTTCGGTTTACGCTCTTTCTAAACTTCCGAGAGGATTGGTATTGATCGGCGGTCCGGCAGGCTCGGGAAAGTCCACAACTGTTGCAGCGCTTGTGAATGAGATCAATCGAACCGAACGAAGGCATGTGGTCATTATCGAAGACCCGATGGAATACGAGCATCGCCACGAACGCAGCATCGTGGAGCAGGTCGAGGTCGGCGCCGACGTTCCTGACTTTCCTACCGCGGTTCGTAGCGCGCTCAGGCAAGCTCCGGATGTCATCGTCATCGGCGAAATGCGTGACGCAGAGACCATGCAAACCGCCGTGGCGGCTGCGGAAACCGGGCACTTGGTTCTCTCCACGATTCACACGACCGACGTGGCCACAACTGTCTCTCGAATTTCCGACAGTTTTCCGGCCGAGAAGCAAAACTCGATCCGCCAGGAACTAGCCATGACCTTGGCAGCCGTTCTCACTCAAGTTCTATTACGAAGTAAAAAAGGTGGCCGGTTCCCTGCTGCTGAACTGCTGATGGTCGGTTACGGCGCTCGGCAACACATCCGTCGGAACGCCCTTCAACACCTCCATCAGGAAATCACCATCACCAGGAAGAAAGGCTCGTTTAGCTTAGAGGACTCGTTGGTTCAGCTCATAAAACAGGGGCACATCGATCGCGAAGATGCCGAACTGTGTGCGGTCCATCCGGACGATTTGGAAATATTTTTGAAAGGTCACGTTGCCCAGGACCACCAATAGCAACCCCGGAGCAACCGTTGCTGGTTGCTCCGGGGTTGGCTTGCGTTTTCGCTGGTCGTGATGATTTAGTGGGGCTTTGAGGAACCGTAGCTCTGGTGCGTTTGTATTTGCTGCTGCTGCGCCGCGTGCTTCTGTTCCATCTGCTGGGTCTGCTGACCGTGCTTCTGTTCCACCTGCTGCTTTTGCGCCTCGCTCGCATTTTTCTTGGCCAGTTGTTGGTGTTCTTTTTCTTGCTGTTGCTGCAGCTTTTGGTGTTCCTCGTTTTGCGTGGCTGCTAACTTGTCCTGCTGTTGTTGATATTTCTTGTCCGCGTTGGCATTGCCGGTCGAACTCGCAGTGTATTTGTGCCCTTGCACTTCACTTGCGTGATTATTGGCACTTGGCGGGCGGTCGGACCGCTCGGGAGCCTTATACTCACCACCGGCTTCTCTCGCCCCTACCGTCCCACCCTTGAACTCGCCAGGTTTCGCCGTTGCTGCGATTGGCGGTTTGCCATGATTGTAGGAAGCACGCAATTCCGGATTCGAGCGTGCCTGCTGAACGTGTTCGTTTTGCGCTGCAACCGGGCCAACGCGCCGCTCCTTGTCAAAGGATTCTTCTTGCGAGGTCGGTCGGGCTTCGATCCCGCCGTGACCTCCATTGTAGCTTACGCGGTTCACGTTTACGTTTTCGATTCTGGTGTTATACGTGTTGTGAATGATCGTCGTGTTCACATGGTTCACAGCTGTGTTGTAGTAAAAATGGTTGTTTTCCCAGTGGCCACCTTCATACCCGTGGCCGAAGTAGCCATATCCGTAATTGATCCCGCCGTAGAACCCGATATGAGGTCCCCAATATCCTGCGTGAAAAAAGAACGCACTGCCGCCCCAAGCCCAATATCCCGGCGTCCATAGGAATCCCGGCTCAGGCGCCAACACCCACGTGCCTGGCACCCAAAAGTACTCTCCGTCGGCGTAGTACCAATATCCCGGCGTCCAGATGTAGCCCTCTGCCGGGCAGATCGGCTGTTCATAAACGGGTATGGCCGGTGGTCCAAAGCTCACGGAAATTCCAATTCCGATTTGCGCAAAGGCGCCAGCCGAAAAGACCATCAACAGTAGCGTCGAGAGCAACGAGCGAATTGCAACAAGTTTACGCATTTGGCTTCTTTCTGCCAGCTCTTCTCCTTTTGCCCGGTACGAGGCACAGCTGGCGGGCCGGGAGTTGATTGGCGTGTTTTTTGGGGCTGACTATTTACCAAGATTTCTCTAAACAGTCTCCCCTATTTTCAAAAAAACTGTCGATACCGCTTTGTCTGTATACCTAATCAATTAACCCATACGCTCGCCAGTAGTTGCGCAGGAAATGATCGCTGCACCAAGTATCGCTGTGGCTTTCATGGCTATACCTCTAGCAACAGCTAG
>Ga0074045_10001334_pt1 | contig 23885 bp, 21 predicted proteins | sample BogForMeECP23OM2_FD_94442 | JGI IMG/M metagenome (GOLD analysis project Ga0074045, IMG submission 94442) | Bog forest soil microbial communities from Calvert Island, British Columbia, Canada - Bog Forest MetaG ECP23OM2 | ecosystem: Environmental > Terrestrial > Soil > Wetlands ... | reverse complement strand
TGTTCCTTGCCGCGCGTGTCCGTAAAGCGCAAGTCAACGAACTTGACCTCCTTGTCCTTGATGGTCTTGAGCACATCGGAAGATGCAGCAGCCATGCGGTTTCTCCTCTTGAGACGGTGGCGAGTTGGCCGGAATGCCGACTGCCGTTCACTCCACCCGTTCGCCGTGCAGACTGATATCCAGGCCTTCGCGCTCCTGCTCTTCCGTCACGCGCAGGCCAATGACCACGTCGATGATCTTGAGGATGATGTAGCTGCCCACGCCGCTGTAAACCAGTGTCGTCGCCACGGCGCCAAGCTGCACAATCACGTCGGCATCCGCACCGCTGATTTCCTTGACGTTGAACACTCCGGTCAGAATGGCCCCGACGATGCCACCGACGCAGTGCACGCCAAAGGCGTCGAGCGAGTCGTCATAGCCAAATGCCTTCTTGACTGTTGTCGCGGCGAAGAAGCAGGCTACGCCAGCGGCGATGCCGATGACCAGCGCACCGGTCGCGCCGACGAAGCCCGACGCAGGCGTGATCGCCACCAGGCCCGCCACCGCCCCCGAGGCGATGCCGAGCACGGACGGCTTGCCTTTGACCATCCACTCGGTGAACATCCAGGCGAGCGCGGCGACGGCGGTTGCAAACTGAGTGACGAACATCGCCATGCCTGCACGGCCGTCGGCGGCGACCGCTGAGCCGGCGTTGAATCCGAACCAGCCCACCCATAACAGCGACGCGCCCACCAGCGTCAGCGTGAGGTTGTGCGGCGCCATCGTCTCCTTGCCGTAGCCCAGCCGCTTGCCGAGCACCAGCGCGCATACGAGCCCGGCGATACCCGCGTTGATGTGCACGACCGTGCCACCCGCGAAATCGAGCACGCCTTTTGTCGCCCAGTAGCCCGAGGGCTCCCACATTATGTGCGCGATCGGTGAATAGATCAGCACCGACCACAGGCCCATGAACCACAGCATCGCCGAGAATTTCATGCGGTCGGCGAAAGCGCCGGCGATCAGCGCCGGTGTGATGATGGCAAAAGTCATCTGGAAGGTCATGTATACCGACTCGGGGATAGTCGGCGCCAGGTGCGACACGGTCAGCTTGCCGGCGTCCTTCATGAACACCATGCCGTTCAAGAAAAATCGGTCGAAGCCGCCGATGAAGTACCCGCCCTTGGTGAACGCGATGCTGTAGCCGACGACGACCCACAGCACGGTCACAAGACAGGTGATCGCGAAGCTTTGCATCAGGGTCGCTAGCACATTTTTCTTGCGCACCATGCCGCCGTAGAAGAGCGCGAGGCCCGGTATGGTCATCATCAGTACGAGCGCGGTGGATGTCAGCATCCATGCCGTGTCGCCACTGCTGATCTTGTCGACGCCGACGAGCTGGGGCGTGTCCGGCGCGGGCGGCGCAGCGGCTGCGGCTGTCGCCGCCTCGGCTTTCGGCGCCTCGCCGGCCTTGGCCTCGGGTGCCGCTGCGGCAGGCGCAGGCGCGGTCATCGCGGGTGAGGCTGCTTTCTGATCCGCGGCCTTGTCCTGGGCCTGAACGCTGCTGAAACCGCCGAGGATACCCAGCAGGGCGGTCAACGCGAGCAATCGCTTCATGGTGTTCCCCTTAGAGGGCATCCGCGCCGGTCTCGCCGGTGCGGATGCGCACGACCTGTTCGAGGTCGAAAACGAAGATCTTGCCGTCGCCGATCTTGCCGGTGTTGGCGGCCTTCTCCACAGTCTCGATGAGGCGGTCGAGCAGATCGTCCTGTATTGCCACCTCGAGTTTGACCTTGGGCAAGAAATCGACGACGTATTCCGCACCTCGATACAACTCGGTGTGCCCCTTCTGTCGCCCGAAGCCTTTTACCTCGGTGACGGTGATTCCCTGCACGCCGATTGCCGACAAGGCCGCTCGTACCTCGTCGAGCTTGAACGGCTTGATGATCGCAGCTACGAGCTTCATTTCTCGCTCCCGATGAGGTTGTGTCTCTCGCCGTGTCCGGCGTGTTGCTCAAAACGTCTTTTGGATGAATACCGTGCCGGTGGACTTGCCTATAAAGCGACCGGCAAGCGTATAGGCACTGGCATTGGCGTTCGTATCGCTCCAATACGCGCCGATGTTGAAGCCGCCGACGAGCCAGGTCAGACCCAATTTCCAGTCTGTGTAGTTGAAGACGCTGTTTGAAACGCCGTTCTGGCTGCCGTTGTACTCTTGCCGGCCAACGTGCGCATTGAGTGTCCACTGATCGTTAATCGGGTAGTTGGCCGAAAGATCGAGGTACCAGGCACTGTCAGGAACGCCGAAGGTATGGTCGACGCTGTACGAATACTTGAGCGATACCCACTTCCATGAACCTGCCGCGTATACCTCCGTCGTATCAGGGTTGGTGGCGCCGGGGATGTAGCTGCCCGGGTAGTAGTAATAAAGCACACCGACGTCCATGCCCCAGTCGTCGTTGAACGCGTACCGATAGCCGCCGTAGAGGTCCCACTCCAGGCTGCAGCCGTGCTGACAAACGCCAGAGTCATGCAGCCAACTGATATTCGAACCCCAGGTGCCGAGGTAGAAGCCGCTCTTGTGCGTGAAATCGAACCCGCCTTGAAACGCCGGCTTGTCATCGGTTTGCGTAAGCCCGCGGAAGATGTACTGGCTGTAAATGCCAAAGTTGCCGGTCAGCGTGTAGTCCGGTTCCGGGGGTTTCGGTTGCTCGGCTGCCGGCGGCGTCGTCGTTTGAGCACTTACGGCGCCGGCGAGGATTCCCAGGGCAATGATGGTTAGGCGGAAGGCGAGTCGAGTCTTGATGTCCATGTTGGAATCACCCGTGGTTTATGACGAAAAGGAGCAAGCAACGCGCTCTACGCATTTCCTGTGCCACACGAGTGAATTTTGCAAAAATTATTCTTATTCACCCACTTACGTCGATGCCCCCGCGCCAACTCGCGAACCATGGCGTGCTGCGGTGCACCAATGAAGTGCCCTTCAGTTTGACGTGGGCACGAATTTGGGCGCGATGCCGCATCCGGCAAAGCCGGCGCGGGCAGTTTGCGCGGGCCGGACAGATGTCTTGATAGACTTCCGCCAGCCGACCCTCCGCGATGCAAGGGGACGGACCGGACGCTATGCCGACCCTTGTCCGGCTGTTCCTTCGGGATGGCCCGCCGCCGAGGGCGTCATACTTGCGTGGCTTTGCCTGTGAGATAGTGCGCAACGGAATCGATGGAACATGCAAGAGACACCGCCACCTCCACCACCTCCAGCGCGGCGGCTGTCGCAGCGCATGCAATGGGTGATCGTACTGATGCTGGCGCTGCTATTGGCGTTGGCATTCGGGTTTGCACGCTTGCGCGGCCACTTGTTCGCGGGCCCTCCGGAAGGCAAGACCGCCGCAGACGCGGCTTCTACCCTGCCACCCGGTGCATTCCGGCCCACGCAGGCCCAGATGGCCAGCCTCCAGATGACAACCGTTGCGACCTTGGTCTTCCGGGGGGAGGAACGGGCGGACGGCAAAATAGCGATTAACGGCGACAAGACCACAGCCGTGTTCTCGCCCTACACTGGACGTGTCACCAAGGTGATCGCCAACCTGGGTGACAATGTCAAACAGGGCACACCGCTGCTCGCCATCGCCGCGACGGAGTTCGCCCAAGGGCAGAACGATCTGCTCGCAGCGATGAGCACGCTCGAGACTGCGCGCTCGCAATTCAGCTTGGCTCAGGCCAACGAGAAGCGCAAACACGGCCTCTACGATGCGAAGGCCGGCTCGCTCCAGGATTGGCTACAAAGCCAGACGGATCTGGTAACCGCCGAGAGCAATCTGCGCGCCGCCGAGACTGCAGTCGGTCTGGTGAAAAACCGCCTGCGCATCCTGGACCAGACGGACGCGCAGATCGGCGCCCTCGAGAATGCCAAAACGATGAACCCGGTGACGCAGGTCGTGGCCCCCATCGGCGGCACGGTCATTGACCGCCAGGTCGGTCTCGGACAGTACGTCCAAGCCAACGGGCCCAATCCGATATTTTCCATCGGTGACCTTTCTACGGTCTGGCTCATTGCCAACGTGCGCGAGATCGACGCACCGCGGATGCGGCGAGGCGCGCAGGTGGAGGTGCACGTCCTAGCGCTGCCCGAACGCGTATTCAAGGCCCGGCTCACCTATGTGGCGCCCTCGGTGGATCCGAACACGCATCGCTTGGCGGTGCGGGCCGAGGTCCCCAACCAAGATGGCATGCTGAAGCCGGAAATGTTCGCGACCTTCAGCATCAGTACCGGTATCGAGTCGGCAGCTCCGGCCGTACCAGAGCGAGCCGTCATCTACGAAGGCGACAGCGCGCGGGTCTGGGTGGCGCGGGATGATGGAACGCTCGTGGTGCGGCCCATCCAAACCGGGCGGGTCAGCAATGGCCGGGTCGAGGTCGTTGGCGGATTGACCGCCGGAGAAAAGGTAGTGACCAGCGGCAGCCTGTTTATCGACCGCGCAGCAAAGGGCGATTGAATCCGTGGTTGAGGATCAGGCCGATGTTGCCCGTCTGTTAGGCACGATCCGGGTATGAACGAGATCGTTGTATTTGCCCTCAAGCAGCGGGTCCTGGTCGTCGTCGCAATGTTGCTCGTCATCGGTGGCGGATTTCTTGGCTTCCTCAAGCTCAACATCGAAGCCTATCCGGATCCGGTCCCGCCGCTCGTCGATATCATCACCCAAAGCTCTGGGCAATCGGCCGAGGAGATCGAACGCTACATCACGATCCCAATCGAAGTGCAAATGGCGGGCATCCCGCACGTCACTGCAATACGCACCATCTCGCTGTTTGGCCTGTCGGACGTCAAGCTTCAGTTCACCTATGACTTTACCTATCAACAGGCCGAACAATGGGTGATCAATCGGTTGGCTCAGCTGCCGCCACTGCCCAACGGAGCGATTCCCCAGATTTCGCCGTGGAGCCCGATTGGCGAGATCTACCGCTACCGCGTTGTGGGGCCGCCCGGGTACTCGGTAACCGACCTAAAGACTATCGAGGACTGGATACTCGAGCGCCGTTTCAAGGCGGTGCCGGGCGTGATCGACGTCAACGGCTGGGGCGGCAAGACCAAGACTTACGAAGTTACGGTCGACCTGCCCCGGCTCATTGACTACGGTCTTTCGCTGCCACAGGTGTTGCAGATCCTCAACAACAGCAACATTAATGTAGGCGGCCAGACGGTAAATTTTGGACCGCAGGCGGCGGTGGTCCGAGGGATCGGTCTGATCCAGTCGATGGATCAACTCCGCAGCACCATGCTGACAGCAAGCAACGGCCTGCCGGTAATGCTGAGCGACATCGCCACGGTCACCGTAGGGAGCGAGCCGCGTCTCGGGATAGCGGGATTCAACGACGATGACGACATTGTTGAGGGCATCGTGCTCATGCGTCGGGGCGAGGAGAGTCTGCCCACTATTCGGCGTGTCGAAGCCGAAGTCGACAAGATCAACGGGTTAGGTGTCCTACCTCCTGGCGTCCACGTCGAGAAGATCTACGATCGTAGCGAACTGATCGACGTGACGACGCATACGGTGCTCCATAACATGCTCGTTGGAATCGCCCTCATCTTCGTGGTGCAGTGGGCCTTCCTCGGCAATTTGCGTACCGCCCTCATTGTGAGCGCCACCATACCGTTCGCATTCGCTTTCGCCATCGGGCTCATGGTGTTGCGCGGCGAATCGGCGAACTTACTGTCCGTGGGCGCCATTGACTTCGGCTTGATCGTTGATGCCTCGGTGCTCATGGTAGAGAACATATTCAGGCATCTGGCGCAAGGCGAGTTCGTGAGCGTTTCCTACGCGTATCTTATGCACCGGGTTCGCACCCACTACGAATTGCGCGGCCGGTTTGCCGTCATCGCCAATTCGGCCGCGGAGGTCAACCGCGCGATCTTCTTTGCCGCGGCGATCATCATCGCCGGTTTCGTGCCGCTATTCACGCTGAGCGGGATTGAGGGCCACATCTTCGGACCCATGGCAAAAACCTACGCCTATGCTATTGCCGGCGGTTTGATCGCAACCTTCACGGTGTCACCGGCTCTGTGCGCGCTGTTGCTGCGCGGCAAAATCAGCGAGACGGAAACTCCGGTGGTGCGATTCCTGCACCGAATCTATCATCCGGTTGCCGAAATTGCGTTGTCCAACCCGATCGTGACGCTCGGCGCGGCTGCAATGTTATTGCTCGTGGCCGGCCTGTCGGCCCGAAGCCTGGGCCTCGAGTTTCTGCCCAAACTCGAAGAGGGAAATTTTTGGATTCGCGCCACCATGCCGCCGTCGATCTCCCTGCAGGAGGGTAATGGGCACGTCAACCGCATGCGCAAGCTGCTCAAGGCATATCCGGAAACTGAAAATGTCGTCTCGCAGCACGGGCGTCCCGATGACGGCACCGATGCGACGGGCTTTTTCAACGCAGAATTCTTCGTCCCGCTCAAACCGGCCGACACCTGGCCCCACGGCATGGACAAGGACAAGCTGACCGAGCAGATGACGGCGGCGCTGGAAGATCAATTCCCCGGAGTCGAGTTCAACTTTTCCCAGTACATCGAGGACAATGTCGAGGAGGCGGCGTCGGGTGTAAAAGGTGAGAACTCGGTGAAGCTCTACGGCAATGACCTGGAGACGCTCGAACAAACCGCCGAGAAGATCAAGACGGTGATGCAATCCGTGCCTGGCGTTGCCGACCTCGCCGTCCTGGAGTCGCTCGGTCAGCCGACGATCCGGATCGATATCGATCGCAACCGTGCCGCGCGCTACGGACTTGCCCCCGGCGATATCAATGCAACCGTCCAGGCTGCCATCGGCGGTCAGGCGGCCGGCAATCTCTATGAAGAGGGCAGTGACCGCAATTTTCCGATCGTCGTCAGGCTCGCATCCGAATACCGCAACAACCTCGCCGCCATCCGCCGCGTCACCATCGGCGCGCCAAACCCCAACGGCACGGGCATCGTTCCCATTCCATTGCTCGACGTCGCCAACGTGACCTTGGTATCAGGTGCCTCGTTTATCTATCGCGAGCAGCAAGAGCGTTATATTCCGATCAAGTTCAGTGTTCGAGGGCGCGACCTCGGCACAGCCGTGCTCGAGGCGCAGCAGAAGGTGGCGGAGCAGGTGCCGCTGCCCGGCGGCTACCGCCTGGAATGGGTCGGCGAATTCGGCAATCTCGAGGAAGCCTTGCAGCGGCTCGCCATCGTCGTGCCGCTGAGCATCATTCTTATTTGTATTCTGCTCTACATCAATTTCGGTTCGATCGTCGACATGCTGCTCGCCGCCAGCGTCATTCCCATGGCTCTCGTCGGCGGTATTTTTGCGCTGTGGATTACCGGAACGCCGTTTAGCGTCTCCGCCGCCATCGGATTTGTCGCTCTCTTCGGTATCGCGGCGATGGACGGCATCATTGTGCTCAGCAACTTCAACCAGCTGCTCGAAACCGGCCTTAGTCGCGCCATCGCCATTCGCCGTGCCTGCGAGACGCAGATGCGCCCGGTGATGATGACCTGCATCGTCGCCTGCGTCGGGCTGCTGCCGGCCGCGACGTCGACGAGCATCGGTTCACAGGTGCAGAAACCTCTCGCGCTTGTGGTTGTCGGCGGTATCCTGGTGGCGCCGGCACTGATCCTGATCGTGCTCCCGGTGCTGATCGAATGCTTCTCGCGCCGGATGACGCACACGGATACCGAGGGCCCCAGCGGGCAGGCAACGTGACCCACCAGGCCTACGCACGCGCCGCCAGATGGCGGCCGGCACACCCGCAACGTGGCCGCCGCGCCGCATGGACTGACGCGGCCCTGCTCGCAGGCGCGTTGGGACTCCTCTCGGGTTGCGCCGTGGGACCGGATTTCCAGCGTCCCAGCCCTCCCGATACCGCCGCCTACACGCGAGAGCTTCTGCCGGCACAGACCGGCTCGGCTGACATCGCCGCGGGCGAAGCACAGCGGCTCCTCCAGGGCATGGATATCCCGGGCCAGTGGTGGACCCTGTTCCATTCGCCGGCCCTGAATTCGCTCATCGAGCAGTCGCTCAAGTCCAATCCCAGCCTGGAAGCCGCGCAGGCCGCGTTGCGCCAGGCGCAGGAGACCGTCTACGCGCAACAAGGCTTCTTCTTCCCCGACGTGGAAGCGAGCTTCGCGCCGAGTCGGCAGAAAAATGCGACCGGTACCATCGCGCCGACGCTGAGCTCCGGCGCGCCGCTATTTTCCCTCTACACACCCCAGGTCAGTGTCTCCTATACGCTCGATGTTTGGGGTGGCAACCGGCGCCAGGTGGAGTCACTCCAGGCGCAGGCCGACGCCCTGCGCTTCCAGCTCGACGCGACCTACCTGACCCTGACGTCCAACGTCGTGGCAGCAGCCATTCAGGAAGCCTCGCTGCGCTCGCAGATCCACGCCACGCAAACCGTTATACGCATCGAGCGCGAACAACTCGATCTCTTCCACGCCCAGTACACGCTCGGCGCCATCGCCATGGCGGACGTCGTTGCACAGGAAGCGGCGCTGGCACAGGCCGAGGCGACGCTGCCTCCTCTGCAGAAGCAGTTGGCGCAGCAACGGGACCTGATAAGCGCCCTCGTGGGGCGCGTCCCGAGCGCGGAACCCGACGAGACGTTTGAGCTCACGGCCATTGAATTGCCGCAGGAGCTTCCGCTCAGCCTGCCGTCCAAGCTGGTGGAGCAGCGCCCCGACGTGCGTTCCGCCGAAGAGCAACTGCATGCGGCCAGCGCCCTGGTCGGCGTCGCCATCGCCAACCAGCTGCCCCAGATAACGATCAGCGCCGGCATCGGCAGCAGCGCCACCCAAATGAGTCAGCTGTTCGCCTCCGGCACCGGGTTTTGGAGCGTCGCCGGCAATTTGCTGCAACCTCTATTCGACGGTGGCACCTTGCTCCACCGCAAGCGCGCAGCGGATGCGGCACTGGAGCAGGCTGCCGCACAGTATAAGAGCACGGTCCTCACCGCTTTCCAGAACGTCGCCGACGTGCTTCACGCCCTGTATTTCGATGCGGCTGCGCTCGATGCGAGTCTGCGCGCAGAACGCGCGGCGGCAACGAGTCTCGACATCGGCCGCCAAGCGGTGCAACTGGGGTCGATCAGCTACCTGGCGCTACTCAATGCCGAGCAGACCTATCAGCAGACCGTGATCGCCCTGGCGCAAGCCCAGGCCAACCGCTATGCCGACACTGCCGCATTGTTTCAGGCGCTCGGCGGCGGCTGGTGGAACCAGGTCGATGCGTCCGCGCGCGCGGACAACGCCAGCGGCAATCCTTAGCCGCAGGCCGCGGCCTTTCAACCTGTCAGGCCCTGGTGGCGCGCCCGACAGGACTCGAACCTGTTACCGCCGGCTTAGAAGGCCGGTGCTCTATCCAAATGAGCTACGGGCGCCCTGTGCATCGAAAGCCGCGACTTGAAGCCGACCCGCTGTCTGGTCGGGGTGGAGAGATTTGAACTCCCGACATCTTGCTCCCAAAGCAAGCGCGCTACCAGACTGCGCTACACCCCGAGGGACGCAGATTATGCCATCGTCAACGCCGTGCAGGCAAACCGCGGGCGCAATCATGCTGCCCTTATAATCGGTTGCGTCGACAGGCTGCGATCGGCGCAGCCTCGCCAGGCTCAGGAAAGGAAACCCATGAGCACCACCCGTGATGTCGCCGTTTTCGTCGGCAGCCTGCGCAAGGAATCATTCAACCGCAAGCTGGCCAATGCTCTGATTGCCATGGCGCCCGCGCCGCTCAAGCTCGAGATCGTCGAGATCAGCCAGCTGCCGCTCTATAACCAGGACGACGATACGAATCCCCCGGCTGCATCAGCGGCCTTCAAGGCACGTGTGCAGAAAGCGAACGCGGTGCTGTTCCTGACACCCGAATACAATCGCTCGGTACCCGGCGTGCTGAAGAACGCGATCGACATTGCGTCGCGCCCGTACGGCAAGAGCGCCTGGGATGGGAAACCCGGCGCCGTGATCAGCCTCTCCCCGGGCGCGATCGGCGGCTTCGGTGCCAATCATCATCTGCGCCAGTCGCTGGTGTTCCTGAACGTGCCCGCGATGCCGCAGCCGGAGGCCTATATCGGCAATGCCGCCAAGCTCTTCGACGAGAAGGGGGATCTGATCGATGAATCGGTGCGCGATTTTGTGTTCCGCTTTCTGAGCGCTTTCGCACAGTGGATCGAACACAATATCGCCAGGTAGAGTGACCCGGACGCCGATTACAAGGAATTCGGAACTCGAAGGCCCGGGGCTCAGAAGCGTAACTTTCCCACGAGCAGGTCGCGGAACATCACCCAGTCGCCGAGAAGGCTGTACCACGGATGGCTGAAGGTCGCGGGGCGGTTTTTCTCAAAGAGGAAGTGGCCGATCCAGGCCAGGCCGTAGCCACCGAGGGGCGCAACAAGTAGCCACCACGGCTCGGCCGTGACGATCGCCGCGAGAACGGCTGCGATGACTAACAGCGAGCCGGCAAAATGCAGACGGCGACAGATCCGATGCCGATGCTCGGACAGATAAAAAGGGTAAAACTGCGCGAAGGTGGCGAACTTCACCTGCGGATCCGGCATCGGCCCCTCCTTGCCGCGCTGCGCCGCCCGCGCCTGACCATGGGGATCTACGCCTCCGGCTTGAGCTGCGGAAACAGGATCACGTCGCGAATGGAGGCCGTATCGGTCAGGAGCATCACCAGGCGGTCGATGCCGAGGCCTTCCCCCGCCGTCGGCGGCAGCCCGTACTCCAGCGCGCGGATGTAGTCTGCGTCGTAGTGCATCGCCTCGGCGTCGCCGGCTTCCTTGGCTCTCGCCTGCTGCTGGAAGCGTGCCGCCTGATCCTCCGGATCGTTGAGTTCGGAGAAACCGTTGGCGATTTCGCGCCCGGTGATGAACAGCTCGAAGCGATCGGTCACCTCCGGATTGCTATCGTTGGCGCGGGCGAGCGGCGAGATGTCGGTCGGATAAGCGACGATGAACGTCGGCTGCACGAGCTTTTCCTCCGTTGTAGCCTCGAAGAGCTTCAATTGCAGCACCCCGACTCCGTCGGTAGGCAGAATGTCGACGCCAAGCGAGGTCAATGACGCCTTCAGAAACTCGGGCCTGGACAGCTGCTCAGGCGGATAACACGTGTTGTGCTTGGCAATGGCCTCGGCCATCGTCAGTCGGTCGAACGGCGCGCCGAGATCGATCGGCGTGTCCTGGTACTCGACCAAGGTGTTGCCGACGACCTTGCGTGCAACCTCGCGCACCAACTCCTCGGTGAGATGCATCAGGTAACGGTAGTCCCGATATGCCTCGTAGAACTCGAGCATCGTGAATTCGGGATTGTGTCGTGTCGAAATACCCTCGTTACGGAAATTGCGGTTGATCTCGAACACCTTCTCCAGGCCGCCGACAACCAGTCGCTTGAGATAGAGCTCCGGGGCGATGCGAAGATACAGCTCGGTATCGAGCGCGTTGTGGTGGGTGACGAAGGGTCGCGCCGCGGCGCCGCCCGGAATCGGATGCATCATCGGCGTCTCGACTTCGAGGTAGCCGCGGGCAACGAAGAACTCGCGAATTGCCTGCACGATCTGCGAACGGGCGATGAACACGCCGCGCGAGTCGGCGCTGGTGATCAGGTCGACGTAACGCTGGCGATATTTCTGTTCTTGATTCGTCAGCCCGTGGAATTTCTCGGGCAACGGTCGCAAGGCCTTGGCGAGCAAGCGCAGTTCGGCAACACGCACCGACAGCTCGCCGGTCCGCGTTTTGAACAGCGTCCCACGGGCTCCCACGATGTCACCCAGATCCCAATGCTTGAACGCATCGTGCGCCGGCGCTCCGATCGCGTCGCTCGTGATGTAGAGCTGGATCCGGCCGCTCATGTCCTGGATGGTCGCGAAGCTTGCCTTGCCCATGACGCGCTTGAGCACCATCCGGCCGGCAACCGCTACCGCAACCGGTGCCGCATCGAGCGCCTCGCCCGTCTGCCCGTCATGCGCCTCGTGCAGATCGGCCGCGAGCGCATCGCGCTCGAAGTCATTGGGATACGCGGGGCCGTGCTCGCGCAAAGCGCGCAACTTGGCGCGTCGCTCCGCGATGATTTGATTCTCATCATCGCCCGGAGGCTTTGTATCGCCCGGTTCGGTCACCCTACACTCCCTGCTTCAGGCTTGCGGCGATGAAGTCGTCGAGGTCACCGTCGAGCACCGCTTGCGTATTGCCTATCTCGACATTCGTGCGCAGGTCCTTGATCCGCGATTGATCGAGGACGTATGAGCGAATCTGGTGGCCCCAGCCGATGTCGGTCTTGGCATCCTCGAGCTTCTGCTGCTCGGCTTGCCGCTTGCGCACCTCCAGTTCGTACAGACGCGACTTGAGCATGGCCATCGCTTCGGCCCGATTGCGATGCTGCGAGCGGTCCGACTGGCATTGCACCACGATGTTCGTTGGCAGGTGGGTGATCCGCACTGCAGAATCGGTCTTGTTGATGTGCTGACCGCCCGCGCCCGAGGCGCGAAACGTGTCGATGCGCAGATCGGCAGGATTGATCTCGACCTCGATCGTCTCGTCGACTTCGGGATAGACGAACACACTGGCAAACGAAGTATGGCGGCGCGCGTTCGAATCGAAGGGGCTCTTGCGCACCAGGCGGTGTACGCCCGTCTCGGTGCGCAGATGGCCATAGGCGTAGTCGCCGGTCACCTTGACGCTGGCGCTCTTGATGCCAGCGACCTCGCCGTCTGACTCCTCAAGGATCTCGGTTTTATAGCCCTTGCGCTCGCAGTAACGCAGGTACATGCGCAGCAGCATTGCCGCCCAATCCTGCGCCTCCGTGCCGCCGCTTCCAGCCTGAATGTCAATGAAGCAGGGGTTGGGATCCATCGGGTTGGAAAACATCCGACGGAACTCCATCGCCGCGACGAGCTTCTCCAGGCTCTGCACGTCCCCCTGGACTGCCTGCAGCGTGTCGTCATCCCCTTCGGCGCGCGCAAGCTCGAACAACTCGCCGGCATCCTTCAGATTCTGGTCGAGCCCGGAAAGCGTTCCGACCACGGTCTCGAGCTGCTTCTTCTCCTTGCCAAGCTCCTGTGCCCGTTTCTGATCGGCCCAGACTTGCGGGTCTTCCAGATCGTGAGCTACCACCTTCAGCCGCTGCGACTGCGCATCGACGTCAAAGATACCTCCGCAGGTCGGCAGCGCGCTGCTGCAAGCCGGCGAGGCTGTTGGCAATCTGGTTGATCTGTTCGACTTCCATTTTGCATCGGCTCCGTTCGGCGCACATTATACTCTGGGGCGTTCTCTCCATGCGCCGTGGCGCGGTGCACCAGCCGGCCGCGTTTGCACGGCGCCGGGAATCGCCTATGATAGGCAGACCTGTCGGCCGCTGCCGCTCGCGCCGGAACTTTCCCGGAGACATCATGCCGCTGCTGTTGATCCATGAGGAAGCCTTGCGTGTCGCCGAATACGATGACGTGTCCCCACGGCGGCTTAACCCGCGTTATGGATGCGCCGCATTGCGCGGCGTCGCGGCAAGCGTGGGGGCACGATGAGCGGCGCATGGAGATCGCTTGGCGGGATCCTTGCCGCGATGACGGCATGCGCCGTTGGCGCGGACCCGGGTGTCACGCCGACTACGATTGTCATCGGCCAGTCGGCGGCGTTTTCGGGGCCCGCCTCCGAGTTGGGCACCGAAATGCGCGCCGGCGCCATGGCGTATTTTCAGGCGGTCAATGCCGCCGGTGGCATCAACGGCCGCAAGATCGAACTGCGCTCCGTCGACGATGGCTACGAGCCCGATCGCGCGGCGGCCAATACCAAGAAACTGATCGACGATGGCGTGTTCCTCCTCTTCGGGTACGTCGGCACACCGACTTCCAACGCCGCAAAGCCGATCTTCACTGCCGCGCGCGTACCGTTCGTCGGACCGTTCACCGGCGCGGAATCACTGCGCAATCCCCTCAACCGATACGTCTTCAACGTCCGCGCTAGCTACTTCGACGAGACGGACAAGATCGTCGGCCAGCTTGTCGGCCAAACACTCGATCGCATCGCCGTGTTCTATCAGAACGACGACTATGGCAAGGCCGGACTGGCGGGCGTCGAGCGCGCGATGCAGAAGCGCAACCTGAAGATAGTCGCGACCGGAACCGTGGAACGCAACACGGTGGACGTTGCCGCAGCCGTCAAGTCGATTGGCGCTGCCGACCCTCAGGGCGTGGTCATGATCTCGGCGTACAAGTCCTGCGCCGCATTCATCAAGGCGATGCGCCAGGCGGGGCACAACCCGCAGTTCATGAACGTGTCCTTTGTAGGCAGCAAGGCCTTGGCGCATGAGGCGGGACCGGCAGGTCGCGGCGTGGGCATCTCTCAGGTCGTGCCGTTCCCCTGGAACCTGTCGGCGCGTGTCGTCAAGGAGTACCAGCAGCTGCTCGAGGCCTCGACGGGAAAACAGGACTACTCCTTCACCAGTCTCGAAGGCTTCATCGCCGCCAAGGTATTGGTCGAGGGGCTGCGCCGCACCGGGTCGGATCTGACACGCGAGCGCTTCATCGCCGCCATGGAACAGATTCGTGACTTTGACGTCGGTGGCTTTACCGTGACCTTCACGCCGACCGATCACAGCGGATCAAGGTTCGTCGAACTCACCGTCATCGGCAAGGATGAGCGCTTCCTGCGCTAGCGCGGCGTGCGGATGACCACGCCGCCCGGCTTCGAGCCCGGGCACGTCCTGCCGTCCGACCTCGCTGCACAAGCGCTGTGCTTCGTTTGGCGCGCGGACAAGATTCTTGCGCGCGAGGGGGAAACGCCCGCGTTGCCGACCCTGTCGGACATTGACCGCCTCGGATTGATCGGAACGCGACACTATCTGGGGCGCTTGAACGATACCGACTGCATCGCCGTCGGCGTCGCTGCCGACACACCGGAGCCCGCGGGGTGGCAATGGCGGGGTCTGCGCACGCTCTTCCTCCAGCTCGCCGATTCGCAGCTCGCACTCGCGGGAAGGGCTTCCCAGGTCGTCGAATGGGAGCGAAGCCATCGCTTCTGCGGCCGCTGCGGCAGCGCCACGCGGGATAAGGTGGCCGAGCGGGCGAAGGAGTGTCCTGTCTGCGGCCACGTGTCCTACCCCCGGGTGTCCCCGGCGATGATGGTTCTGGTCACGCGCGACCGCGAGCTGCTGCTCGCCCGTGCCCGGCGTTTTCCCCAGGCGGTTTACAGTGCGCTGGCAGGATTCGTCGAGGCGGGCGAGTCCATCGAGGATTGCATCCACCGCGAAGTGCGCGAGGAAGTCGGCGTGAAGGTAGGCGGCCTGCAATACGTCGCCAGCCAGCCCTGGCCGTTTCCGCATTCGCTCATGATCGCCTTTACGGCGGAATACGCCGGCGGAGAGGTTCGCCCCTGCGACGACGAGATCGCGGACGCGCAGTGGTTTGCGCTCAATGCGCTGCCGCAGCTGCCCAGCCCGGTCAGCATCGCCCGGCACCTGATCGATACCACGGTGGCAAGGCTCCGCGGGACACCGCCAATCTGACGAGGACGCGGTGGCGCCGGGGCGTCCCGTGGCGCGCAGGCGAGGCCAGCGGTCCTGTTAGAATACCCCGCCACGGCCGGTTTGGCCGGCGGCAAGGAAAGCCTCGATCGCCCCGATGACCGTACGCTATGTCCGATATGCCGCAGCGGCGTTGTGCTCGATGCCGCTGCCGGCGGCGATCGCACAGCAAACGCCGCCACCGCCGCCAACCTCGGCCATCGTCGTTCAGCACCGCACACCCGGACTCACACCCGAACTGGCCGCCGCGTCACGCCTGATCAGTGAAGGGGAGTACGCGCAGGCGCTGGAGAAGATCGACGCCGTGCTCGCGACCGACGCGAAGAATCCGCAGGCGCGCTTTCTCAAGGGCGTCGTGCAGGCCGACCAGGCTGAGACCGACGCCGCGATCGCCACCTTTCAGGCGCTCAACGAGGACTACCCCGAGCTGCCCGAGCCGTACAATAACCTGGCGGTCATCTGGGCTAAAAAGGGGGAATACGACAAGGCGCGCAAGGCGCTCGAGATTGCGCTGGTGACACGCCCCGACTACGCGATCGCGCATGAGAACCTGGGCGACATTTACGTGCGTCTTGCCGGCGCCGAGTACAACCGCGCGATCGCGCTCGACAAGACGGACAAGAGCGCGCAAAGCAAACTCGTCCTCGTGCGTGAGCTGTTCGATGTCGCGCCGTCGAGCACGATACCCACGCCTGCGTTCCCCCAACCCGCACCCGCGGCAAACGCAAAAGAGTAAGCCGCAACCGGAACAACGGCCGCCACAGCGGCCAATCCCGTTTCAAGCCACAACCAAAGGAGCTGCCGATGTTTCGTCATTATCTTCGTATGCTTGCCGCCGTCGGGCTCGCCGTCATGGCGGCCTCCGTCTACGCCGCCAATCCCCAGGTCGAACTCGATACCACCGCCGGCAAAATCCGCATCGAGCTCTATCCCGACGCCGCACCCAAGACGGTGGAGAATTTTCTGGCCTACGTTCAGGCCAAGCAATACGACGGCACGCAGTTCCACCGCGTGATCCCGGGATTCATGATCCAAGGCGGAGGCTATACCAGTGACTTCAAGGAAAAGCCGACCCGGGCGCCCGTGCGCAACGAAGCCGAGCAGAGCAGCAAGGCAGGATTGCTCAACGTGCCCGGTTCGGTTGCGATGGCGCGCACCTCCGATCCGAATTCCGCTGCGGCGCAGTTCTTCATCAACGTCGCGGACAACAAGTTCTTGAATTTCCGCGAGCCGTCGCCCCAGGGCATCGGATACACGGTGTTCGGCAAGGTCGTCGCCGGCATGGACGTCGTCAGCAAGATCGCCGGCGCACCGACTTCCTCCGGCGGCCCGTTCCCGAAGGATGTTCCCGTCGATCGGGTCCTGATCAAGTCGGCGACACTCGTCACCACACCGTAAGGGGGACGCGAAACATGATCGTGCTGCACACCAACTACGGCAAAATTGGACTCGAGCTCGATGCCGAGCATGCGCCCAAGACCGTCGCCAACTTCCTCGAGTATGTGCGTGCGGGTCACTTCGACAACACGCTGTTTCATCGCGTAATCGACGGCTTCATGATCCAGGGCGGCGGCATGACGCCGGATTTCCGGCCGAAGCCAACCCGCCCGCCGATCGAGAACGAGGCTCGCAACGGGCTCAAGAACGATCGCTACACGGTTGCCATGGCGCGAACCGGCGATCCGCACTCAGCGACGGCGCAGTTCTTCATCAACGTTGCCGACAACGACTTTCTGAACCATCGCTCGCCCGATGCCAACGGGTGGGGGTATTGCGTATTCGGCCGCGTCAGCACCGGCACCGACGTCGTCGACCGCATCAAGGGCATGCCGACCGGCAATCGCGGCGCGCACCAGAACGTGCCGAAAGAGGACGTGATCATCGAGCGCGCGGAAGAGGCGCCCTAGCACTTGCCGTCGCGATGGCATCGGCGTTGTTCATTTCCGACCTTCACCTCGCGCCGGAGCGGCCCGGTCTCGTGGCAGCATTCCACCTGCTCGCCGCCGGCCTGGCGCGAGGCGCGGCCGCGCTCTACGTGCTCGGCGATCTGTTCGACGTCTGGCTGGGTGACGATCAACTGAAGGATCCGCTTGCCACGGGGGTTGCCGGCGCTCTGGCCGCGTTGGCCGCGTCAGGAACACCGGTCTACCTGCAGCGCGGCAACCGGGATTTTCTGCTCGGCGAGCGCTTCGCTCGAGCTGCCGGCGCGACACTGCTGCCGGACGCCGTCGTGCACGACCTGCACGGCACGAGGACACTGATCATGCACGGCGATCAGCTGTGCACCGACGATGTCGACTACCAGCGCTGGCGCACCCTCTGGCAGAATCCGGCATACCGTCGGCGCGTATTGAGCTTGCCGTACGTCGTGCGTCGCGGCATTTCGCGGCTCCTTCGCGCCGGAAGCAGGCGCGCGACCGCGGGCAAGGACGAACAAATCATGGACGTCAACGCGGGCGCCGTCGCCGCGGCGATGAACGAGCATCAGGTCACGCGGCTCATTCACGGCCACACCCACCGCCCGGCGCGGCACGATTTCAGCCTCGACGGCCGCGCCTGCGAGCGCTACGTGCTGGCGGACTGGTACCAGACGGGCAGCTACCTCGAAGTCTCGACCGAAGCAATCACGCCACGCTCCATCTGAATCGCGCACCGCCGCGTCATCCGAGCGCCTGCGTGAAATCGGCGATCAGGTCGTCGCGGTCCTCGATGCCTACCGACAGGCGTATCAGCGAGTCGGCAATGCCCATGCTCGCGCGCCGCTCCGCTCCCATCTCCCAGTAGATGGTGTGCGCGACCGGAATCGCCAACGTGCGGTTGTCGCCCAGGTTCGACGACAGCACGACATTCTGCAGCCGATCAAGAAGCGCGAAGCAGTCCAGCGCGGGATCGACTTCGAACGCCAGCAGCGCGCCGAAGCCGGAAAAGAGGGAACGGGCCAGTGCATGCTGCGGATGTCCCGGCAATCCAGGGTAATAGACCGTGCGGACCTTCGCGTGCGCCGCCAGAAATTCCGCCAACGCCATCGCGTTGTCGCAGGCGCGCTCCATGCGCAGCGCGAGCGTCTCGGCCCCAACCGCGAGGTGATGCGCCTGCTCTGCGGCCAGGGTGCCGCCCCAGTCGCGCAGGCCCTTCTTGCGCAGCTGCGTAATGCCCCAGAGTTCCGGCTTCGCGCTCTTGTAGCTGTCGTACAGATTGGGAAAACGGGTCCAGTCGAAGATCCCGGTATCGGTAACGCTGCCTCCGAGCGCGTTACCGTGCCCACCGATGTACTTGGTCAGCGCGTTGACGACGAGGCTCGCGCGGACCGACTTGGGCCGGAACAGGTAGGGCGAGGTCATCGTATTGTCGACGACGTAGATCAATCCCCGCGCCGCACAGAGTTCGCCAATGCGCTCAAGATCGGCGATCTGCGTGCGCGGATTGGCGATCGTCTCGACGAATACCAGCCGCGTTTCCGGCTTCAGCGCCGCCTCGACCGCGCGCGCGTCGGTCGCGTCGACGAAGGCGACGTCGATACCCTGCGTCGCCAGCGTCGCGAACATGCTGTTGGTATTGCCGAACAGGAATGAACTCGATACGACATGATCGCCGGCGCGCAGCAGCGCGACCATGATCGCGCCGATGGCGGCCATGCCGGTGCTGAAGCACACCGTTGCCACGCCGCCTTCCATGCGATTGATCTTGTCCTCGAGCGCCGCTGCGGTGGGGTTTCCCTGTCGACCGTATGCGTAACCCGGGGCACGTCCCTGAAATACCGCTGCCAGCTCATGCGCACTGCGGTAGCCGTAGGCGACCGAGAGATGGAGCGGCTTGTGCAGCGCGCCGTGCTCAATCGCCGCGGCGCGATCGGAATGCAGGACCGCGGTGGTGAAGCCGCGCCTTGAATGCAGATCGTTCATGCTCGTTCCTGGCTGGACCCAGAGAATACCTGCGCCGTGCCAACAAAAAACCCGTCGGGCATCCGCCAAACGGGTTTTGTGTGCCCCGCCCGGCATTCCCGGGCTGGAGCGGACCTCGCTTTGTCGGGTAGGGACAGCCCGTTGCCAGGCCATCCCCCCCTTAGAACCGGGCGTGCGAGTTTCCCCGCACCCGGCTCAAGCCTCTACGAAGTCACCTGAAATGCTACAGGGACCGGCCCTCCAACGTCAAATCAACAGCATGAAGTTGACGGTGGCAATTCGGGTGTAGCAGAACCAGATTCGCAAACCCGTCTGCGCCGCCTTCACACTTTGGAGTTCGATGGTGGATATGCCACCCCGACTCCTTGGTGATCAGTTGGTCGCATAGTGTACAACGCTTATTCTGGCTCCAGCAAAGACGCAGGAGCTTCGCCTTGCCCTTCATGTCGCCTTGCATCTTCAGACCTAGCCGGTCCTCGAAGTAAGGCTCCCAATACGGGTCAAAAGGGTTGGCTTCGCCCTTGATCTTGGTATGTCGGCAGATGCGGGTGCAATGCGCTTTCGCCAGCGTCACCCGTTCCCGCTTTCCTTCCCCGCCTGCGAGCCGTGCCGAGAACACCCAACGACTGCTGCCCATTGTCACAAAGTACTTATGCATGATCCAACGGGCGCTCTTGTTGGGATGCCTCCGCTTGGCCCATTGCCATACCTTCAACCACAGCCACGAGTCAATCGAGGCGAAGGTCTTCGAAGCACATGCCGCTCGATGAAAGTTCGCCCAGCCCCGAATTACGGGGTTAAGGACGCCGATCAGGTTCTCCTGCTTGGCGGTTTTGTTCTCCGAGAATATCTCCTTGACCTTGGCTTTAAACGCTTGGATGTTCTTCCTCGACGGCCTGACAATGATCTTGCCGCCGAGTTTCCGCACGTTCTGACCGAGGAAATCAAACCCTTCTGCAATGTGCGTAACCCTGGTTTTCTTAGGTGAGAGTTCCAGGCCGCGGGTGGAAAGAAACCGTTCCACCAGCGGTTTGACTTCGTTTTCCAGAAGCTCTTTCGAACTCCCGGTAATCACAAAGTCATCCGCATAGCGCACCAAATTGACCCTGTACCTTCCAGCTTTGTGGTTGCCCTTCGACCCGAATTGCGCCGTGAGCTCCGCTTCCAGTCCGTCCAGAGTCATATTCGCCAACGTTGGCGAGATAATCCCACCTTGCGGCGTTCCCGCTTCCGTCGGAAAGAGCTTGCCCGTCTCGATATAGCCGGCCTTCAACCACTTCCGGAGAATCTCCTCGTCCATACGGACGTGAGAGAGAAGCCAGTCGTGGCTGATGTGATCGAAACAGCCTTTGATATCGCCCTCCAGAATCCACTGCGCCCTGTCATGCCCCGACAGTATCGTGTGACACTGTTCGATTGCATCGGCCGTGGATCGCGCCAACCGAAACCCATACGAGTTGCAATCGGCGAGCGTTTCCGACACCGGCTCGAGCGCGAGCAGATGCAACGCTTGCATCGCGCGGTCGTGCAGGGTCGGAATACCCAGTGGGCGATACTTACCAGGCTGCCCGGCTTTCGGGATGTTCACCCGTCTCAGCGGGCGTGGCCGATAGCCACGCCTTTTGAGCGACTCGATAGCCTGTCGCTTTTCCTCCGGGGTGGACCACGTTACACCATCCACACCCGGCGTGCGTCTGCCCTGATTTTCCGTCACTCGTCGCACAGCGAGTGCTTTGCCGCTAAACGAGCGGGCTAGAAACCGTTGCAGGGCTTTCACCCGGCGCCAATCCCCAGCCTGTGTCGCCTTCACCATACGTGCCTGTAGCCGTCTGACCGTCCCTTGGGTCCTGGCCCAGTCAATCTGGTGCCATTCGCTCGGGGCGGCAGAGACCGCAGACGTCAGCATCAACGTACTCACTTGCTTGTCTCCTCAAGTTGTTTTCGGATCTACACGCTCTCTGGTGACGAGAGACCATGCGGAAGTGGGCTCCCTTTCGGGCGGGGTGACGTTCAAACCCCTATCCATCCCGTTACAGGACGGCCTTCGCTTTTTCCGCGCTCCTCTACCCGCATTCCCAACAGCTTCTCTTGCGATAGGCCTCCCCACGAAGTTATGTGGGTGGGATTACGGGCTTACCCTGTTCCTTCCGAGTGACACGAGTGGGTTAGACCTTGCCTATCCGCCGGTGGCCACGCGTCAGCGTATCCCGAACTGCTAGCGGAATATCCGGCCACGCACCTTTTGGTCCAGGCCTGACAGCAGCTTGGGCCTGCTAAAAATTACGACGGTTACGGCAATTCACTTGCGTTGGTCATACCGCCCAGCCTTGCGCCTCATCCGCCTCGCTGCTGGCAGAGTCATGCATAATCCCTCGCGGGACGGTGCATGCGCCCGAGGGCGCGGCTACGTTGTCGGAATCGCTTGGCACCTCCCCGTTACCAGGGACGCACCGGCTCCTAGGCTACCAATGGCTGAACATTGGGTCTCACGCCGGAGATATATCCCGGCGAGACAATCACTCGAAAGGCTTTCGCCTCTTAGGAATCCTCGACACGCGCGAAGCGCGTGCAACTGCTCTCGAGGGGCTGCGTTTTTGCCAAGTAACTGACTCGGCTAGGCGAGCTACCTAAGCGACTCTCAGGTCGCACAGCAGAATTTTTATCGCGCCCGCAAGGTCGAGCGCGGTCAAAACCGGCCTAGCCTGCGATGGCTCTCGATTCGAGTGCCAGGTCGGCGTCCGCCTCTCCCCGCGTCTCATCGCGCTCTGCGGCCAGGTGCGACAGGTAATCGGCGGTGATGTCGCCGGTGACATAGTGCCCGTCGAAGCAAGAGGCCTCGAATTCCTTGAGCTTGGGGTTGACGGCGCGCACCGCGCGCTTCATCGCCTCGAGGTCCTGGTAGATGAGCAGATCGGCGCCGATTTCCTGATTGATTTCGGCTTCGGTGCGGCCGGTGGCGATGAGTTCGCGCTGGTTGGGCATGTCGATGCCGTAGACATTCGGGAAGCGGACCGGCGGGCTCGCGGAAGCGAAGTAGACCTTGCGTGCGCCGGCATCGCGTGCCATCGACACGATCTCGCGACTGGTCGTGCCGCGCACGATCGAGTCGTCGACCAGCAGCACGACCTTGTCCTTGAATTCAACGCCCATCGGGTTTAGCTTCTGGCGCACGCTCTTCTTGCGGATGGCCTGGCCCGGCATGATGAAGGTGCGGCCGATATAGCGGTTCTTGACGAAGCCTTCGCGATACTTCAGGCCAAGGTTGTTGGCCAGTTCGAGCGCCGAGGGACGGCTCGAGTCCGGGATCGGGATCACCACGTCGATGTCCCGCGCCGCAGGAATGCCGGCGATCTTGCGCGCGAGTTCTCCGCCCATGCGAAGGCGCGACTCGTACACCGACGTGCCATCCATGACCGAATCCGGACGCGCGAGATAGACAAATTCGAAGATGCATGGGGACAGCCGCGGCTCCTCCGCACACTGCCGCGCGTGAAAGCGCCCCGTTTGATCGATCCAGATCGCTTCCCCGGGGGCCACGTCGCGCAGCACCGAAAAGCCCAGGGCCTCGAGTGCAACCGACTCGCTGGCGATGACGTATTCGGTACCGCCCATTGCCTCGTTCACGCCGATGATGAGCGGACGGATGCCGTATGGGTCGCGAAACGCGAGCAACCCATAGCCGGCGATCATGGCGACGATGGCGTACGCCCCGCGGCAACGCCGATGCACCGCCGCAACGGCGGTGAAGATCGCGTTGGCGTCGAGCCTGGCGTGATGTGCCGCGCGTTCGAGCTCGAGCGCCAGAACGTTGAGCAGCACCTCCGAATCGGAATTGGTATTGACGTGGCGGAAATCGAGCTGAAGAGTTCGCGCTTCAATGCCTCGCTGTTGGTGAGGTTGCCGTTATGCGCGAGAGTGATGCCGAAGGGCGAATTGACATAGAACGGCTGCGATTCCAAATCCGACCAGGCCGAGCCCGCGGTCGGATAGCGACAGTGGCCGATGCCCGCGTTGCCCGACAGATCGCGCATGTTGCGGGTGCGAAACACGTCGCGCACGTAGCCGGCGCCCTTGTACATGTGGAACACCGGGCCCTCGCTGGTCACGATGCCCGCGGCATCCTGGCCACGATGCTGCAGCAGCAACAGCCCGTCGTAGAGGAGCTGGTTGACCGGAGTATGGGTTACTGCACCGACGATGCCGCACATGGTGTTCGCTCCGAACCTTTGTCTAGCGCGTTGCCTTTACGACCGGCTTGGCAGGCGGGCGTTCCCTATGGCTGTAGTCGATTCGTTCCGCCCAAGCCTTGGGCAGCCAAGGCCGCACCGTCAAGGCCGCCATGACCAAGGTGGGGGCGGTCAGTGAATTTTGCCACCAATCCGCTCTCGGGGCGGCGGTCATTCCAGCGAACAGCACCACGATCACCGTGATGAGCAGGCCGCGGGCCGCGCCTAAAATCGCTCCGAGCATGCGGTCGAGAACGC
>Ga0074045_10001333_pt1 | contig 23897 bp, 23 predicted proteins | sample BogForMeECP23OM2_FD_94442 | JGI IMG/M metagenome (GOLD analysis project Ga0074045, IMG submission 94442) | Bog forest soil microbial communities from Calvert Island, British Columbia, Canada - Bog Forest MetaG ECP23OM2 | ecosystem: Environmental > Terrestrial > Soil > Wetlands ... | reverse complement strand
TGTGGGCGCCCCGTTTCGGAGCGCCCACGGTGTGCCTGCAAAGGCATTACAGACGGCTAGTCGGTCGGATGGCTTCCCGACCGCACTACCTTCAATATTTCAGTCAGGTTGTAGCTGGCCGGGTTCTGTAGCGGTGGGAACGCCTCGTAAGACATAAGGTGTTTCTCCCACAGCATCTGGCCGATGGGCAGGATGTTCCAGTCGTACAGATAGGCGGTACTTGGGGCGGCAAGGGCGCCTCCCAATTCCATGGCCGATTTTGAGGTCTCGAAGCCCACTGCCTGCTCGAAGGGGTCGCGCTTGATGTTTGCCACAACGGTCCAGTGATAGGTGGTGAGAGGCTGGAACCAGCCCGTCGCGCCGGTTGTCGACATGGTGTAGTAGAACTTCCAGTTTTTGTAGCGGACTGCGGACGGCGTCGCGCCCGAGTAGTAGAAGAAGTAATCGCGCGCTGAGTGTTCCGATGTGCCGTCGAGATAGGCTCGCTGGTCAACGCCGTCAAGCGTCGTCTTGACGATACCAGGGTACGCGCCTTTCTCAATCTGCTCCTTCAGGCCGTCGCCCTTGGGGCCACCGGCGATATCCACAAACGTCGGAACCCAATCCAGAGCGGCAAATATCTCGGTGAAGACCGTCCCCGGCTTGATGTGTCCAGGCCAGCGGACGACCTGCGGAGAGCGGTAGCCGCCTTCCCAGGCCTCGCCTTTCTGACCTCGAAACGGGGTGATTCCGCCGTCAGGAAACGAGACCGTCTCGGCGCCGTTATCCGTGGTGAACACGATAATGGTGTTGTCGAGTTGGCCCATGTCCTCCAACTTCTTGAGGACGTAGCCGATGTTGTCGTCCATTTGTTTCATGCCGGCTTCATTGATGCCCCAGTCCATTCCGCCCTTGGGGCCCATCATGTCCAGGTACTTCTGAGGCAGCACGGTCGTGACATGCATACGCGCCGGGTTGTACCAGACAAAGAAGGGCTTGTTCGTTTTCTTGGGGTCGTTGCGGTCGAGGAAGTCGATGACCTTCGCGGAAATTTCCTCATCCACTGTTTTGCTGCGCTCCAGCGTCAGCGGTCCCTCGTCCTTGCACGTCTGGTTCTTCTCTGTACCATCGTCAGAGTGGCACCAGATGACCGGCCGTGGCGGTGTCAGGCAGGTTGCGGTCCTGGGATCTACGGCGCCGGGCACTTCCTGGAGTCCGGGTACAGGGGTGTTCTTGCACGGCGGGGCGATCCCCTGCACCGTCGGAGAGATGTTGATGTCGTTGAAACTGACCTGCTCCATCGCGTCCAGGTGGTATAGATAGCCCCAGAACTCCTGGAAGCCGTGCGCGGTTGGGAGCGAAGCGGTGTGATCGCCGAGATGGTTCTTGCCGAACTCGCCGGTGGTATAGCCGAGATCGCGCAGGAACACCGCGAGTGCCGGTGTGCCAGGCCGCAGATAGGACGGGCTGCCGGGGAGTTGCGGCGGGATCATGCCCGTGCGCAGCGGGTACATGCCGGTGAAGAAGGCATTGCGTCCCGAAGTGCAGCTCTGCATGGCGACATAGTCCATGAAGATTGCGCCTTCGTTGCCGATACGGTCGATGTTGGGCGTTCTTCCGGTCATTAGGCCGCGATGGTAAATACTCGGCTGCATCCAGCCGATGTCATCTCCCATGATGAATACAATGTTCGGTTTCTTTTCCTGCGCGACGCTACCCGGCGACGCAGCCAACATTACGACTGCGATGAGCAACGCCACAGCGAAAATAGTTCTCGTAATACGTTTCATCAGTGATCTCCTTTTCTTCTAAGTTCGACTAAACTTCAAAATGCTCTCGTCATCTCGGCATTTGCCGCTTGTACGCTGGCAGCATTCAAGGTCATCAACCAAAAGCACCACTGGGCGTGTGTTCCATTGCACAAGATCGAGTCGTGGGTGACAGCTTCGCGTCGCGCGCCGTGACGTAGTCGCAAGAGTTCCTTGTCAGTTGTCTCCGTTTTGCGGCCTGGAGATTTGTTGCATGACTTGGTCCAGGCTGAAGGTCGCTGGTTTCTGCCGAGGTGGGAACTCCTTGAACGATTGAAGCCACTGCCCCACAAAGGCCTGAGCCGGAACCAGCAGATAGACCCGATCGATCCGCCAGTGTGAGTAGTCGGCGGCTTCTTCCTCGGCCCGCTCGAACGGATCGGCGTGCAAGTCGACCAGCATTGGTACGCGAAGTTGCGTGAAAGGCTCTTGCCAGACATCGAAGCCATGGGCGCGTTGTACGGCGAATAGGAGCTTCCACTTGGCGTAACGCAGGGCCGCGAGGTCGCCATCATCGGTCCAGTAAAGGAACTCTTTCCGTGGGCCTTGCTGGGTTTCACCCTTGAAGTAAGGAGACCAGTCGTAGCCGTCCAAGTGGACTCTGTAAGTCCTGCCGCCGGCGGGATAACCCTTGAGCAACTTCTCCTTGATGCTGGGGTCGCCCACAGCAGCCATAAGCGTAGGCACCCAATCCTCATGCGCGCCGATGTCGTTGACGATGGTCCCGGGCTTGATCGTGCCGGGCCAACGGATCACAAACGGCACACGATAGCCGCCTTCCCAACTCGTGTTTTTCTCGCCGCGGAACGGTGTGGTACCACCGTCGGGCCAACTGAAGGTTTCCGCGCCATTGTCCGACGAAAAGATGACGATGGTGTTGTCAGCAATGCCGAGGTCTTGAATCTTCTTCAGGATGACCCCAACGTTGTCGTCCAGCTCGGTCATGCCGGCGCCATAGAAGCCCTTTTCCGGGATCATGTCCTGGTATTTCTGCTCCAGGTGCGTCCAGATGTGCATGCGCGTTGTGTTGTGCCAAATGAAGAAGGGCTTACCCGCCTTGACGGAGCGATCCATGGCGTCGAGAGTGGCTGTGAGGAACTCGTCGTCGGCCGTCTCCATGCGCTTTTTGGTGAGTGGGCCGGTGTCTTCGCAGGTCTGTTTGCCCCATGCGCCGAAGCGAGGATCGGGAGGAGCGGGGTTATCTGTTGCCGTGGCTTTGCACTTGAGAACGCCGCGAGGCCCAAACTTGGCAGAAAATTGTGGTGTCTTGGGGTAGTCGAGGTTTTCCGGCTCTTCTTCTGCGTTCAAGTGATAGAGATTGCCGAAGAACTCGTCGAACCCGTGGACAGTGGGAAGGAACTCATTGCGATCACCGAGATGATTCTTGCCGTGCTGGAAGGTCATGTAGCCTTGCGTTTTCAATAACTCGGCAAGAGTGGGATCCTCCTTCTGGATGCCAAGGTCCGCGCCCGGCAGACCAACCTTGGTGAGACCGGTGCGAATGGGAGATTGCCCAGTGATGAAGGCGGCACGTCCTGCTGTGCAGCTCTGTTGGGCATAGTAGTCAGTGAAAAGGGCGCCGTCGTGAGCGATATGGTCGATGTTAGGAGTCTTGTAGCCCATCATCCCCTGGTTATAGGCGCTGATGTTCCAGTAGCCGACATCGTCGCCAAAAATAACCACGATGTTCGGCTTTTTAGCGCCGGCACCCGCGGTTTGTGCCCCGGTGTTAATCGCACCGAAAAACAAAAAGACTGCGAATGCAAACGCCGCTACTGCGATGGTCCGGGCAGTACTCGAAAGGTTCATTTTTCCCTCCGGTGCTGATAGCACTCTATGTGTCGGTACCAGACGCGCAACTGTCAATTGCGGTAGGGGGAGAGGAATACAGGGATGCCTCAACTGCGCAAACTGGGCGAGACGTACGTTTGACCTTCAAACACCGCACGAACGGCGGGCGCGAGGTCACGGGCCATGTGTCGTTTGGTCACGTAGGCGCTGCCGCCCACGGAAAACGCGGCTGAAATGTAGTTTGCTTGTTCGTGTATCGTCAAAAACACGATCTTTGTGCGGCAACCACGGTCATGCAGACGGGTGGCAACCTGGATGCCATTGAGCTTTGGCATGCTGACGTCCAGCACCAGAACATCAGGATCTGAGTGTTGGACTGCACTGATAGCCTCTTCTCCATCCTCAGCCGTTCCAACGATTTCAAATTCTTCGGCTAGCATTGCCGAAATTTCTGTAAGCAACGCCTCATTGTCATCTGCTAGTACTACCCGGATGATTGCCACGAAATGCCTCATAGGCCTTTAGAAGACGGAGGGTTCTATTCTCCAGAAACTAAACTGTTGAAGAGCTTTGTCTACTGTCGAAAGCGGTAGGTGCTCATCTAAGTCGAGGGCTTTCTCAGTTATTCAGCCGAGATCTCTCTAACGCAGAAGAAGACTTGCAAGATGAGCCGCTCACTTTGTCGTAGCTGGAACTGACACCTTTGTTGGTTTTCCTGTCTTCCGAGCCTTCTTCTCCTGTGGCCCGCCTATTACATACAGACCCGACGGATTTCCGCTGATCCAGATCTGTTTTAGGAAAAGGCTGTCGCCATACTTGTGGAAGGTCAATTCCGTTTTTGTTACCGGTGCAGTCGCGTCCAGGGGTTCACACCCAACGAATGCCGAGTGTTGCCCATCTGCGCTTGAAATCTCTAATATCCCGAGGTCATCTTGCTGCTGTCTAGCGGTATAGCTGCCCGCGGGGAAGGTTGCGTCACCCACAGAAAATGGACTCGAAACCTTGAAATCAACCGCGAAGCCTTGAGCGTATGTAACTCCTACGCCGATAAAGCCACAAAACAACAGGAAAACCAACATTCTGTAAATGATCGTCTTCATTCTGTTTCTCCATTCATTCAGATTCTGCGTCTGAGACATTCAGACACCGGAGCGAATGCGGTGTGAGGGAAATGTACACCGGGGAACAGGCCTGTCCACTGTCAGTTGCGGCAGGGCCTGGAAACCGAGTTGATTGCGGGGGCGGGCGCTCTAGACGGGAGAAATGATGTCGTGCTTCATTGCATACTGGACGAGTTCCGCGTTGCTCTTGATTCCAAGTTCCACCATCATTCTTGTTTTGTGGAATCGAACCGTCCGTTCCTTAATATGAAGGGCGTAAGCAACTTCCTTGATCGAACGCCCCTCAGTGAGCATTTGCAGGACTTCCCGTTGACGGTCCGTCAGGTGCTCGGAACTACTTGACCATTTTGGATCTCGAACGAAATGGTCTTCCAATTCCCGCTTGATCTTCGGATCCACATGCAAGCGTTCTTGTAAGGCGTCACTAATCGCTACTAGAAGCTCGGACGTTTGCGAATTTTTCAAGACGTAGCCCGATGCTCCGGCGCGAAGTGCCTCGTTCGCGAGTGCGGCACTTGCGTTCATGGTGAGGTAGATGATCTTGATATGTGGCATTTGTTTCTTCAATCGTCGTCCTGCATCCAGGCCATTCAGCGAAGGCATACCGATGTCTATAAGAGCAAGATCGGGAGACAGGGCCGCCGCAGATTCCAAGAGCGCCTGCCCGTCACCAACGCTCCCGACGACTTCGTACGTGGGCTCCAGTAACGTTCGGAGGAGAGAACAAAACATCGTGTGATCGTCAGCAAGTAAGATGCGGATTTTACCCATCTGAACCTCCAATGCACTTCAGCGCTAGCCCGCTGAAGCTTTCTTCGCAGTCTCGACACCACTTTCCCCCAAGGGAATGCTGACTTCTATCTTCGTGCCTTGATGAGGGCTGGACTCAATCACAACGCTGCCGTGCAGGAGGCTTACACGCTCCTGCATGCTGATAAGCCCGAGGCCGCCATTGACCCTAGCCTTCCGCACGTCAAATCCGATTCCTTGGTCACGAACCTGGAGAGTGAGTTCGCACGGAGTCCCTGCGAGGCAAACGTGAAAAAGCCTCACGCCGCTGTGCTTGAACGCATTGCGCAGAGTTTCCTGTAGGATACGGAAAAGCGAGAGTGAGGCGTCTCTGGACAACGAATTGGGCACGCTCTGCTGAGTGAATTCCACCCGGACGTCGTGCTGTTGAGAAAATTCGGCGCAGAAGTTGTCAGCGGCGGCGGCAAGTCCGAGGTGATCCAGAATCGACGAGTGCAATTCGTGTGACAACTTCTGGACGTCTCCCGCCAGGTTTGAACACTGATCCCAGATTTCTTTCATATCATCGTGGTGCCCCTCAGACGACGAGGCGGGATGTTCCATGGCATTCTCGATCTTGCAGGACAGCATCGCCAATCGCTGGCAAATGTCGTCGTGTAACTCCCGGGCGATCAAGTTGCGCTCCGTTTCCTGCGCCTCCATGAGGCGGCCACCAAGCTTGGTGAGAGCTTCCGTCGCGGTTTTCTGATCCGAAATGTCGATAATCGAGCCGATAAATCCCGCAAAGGATCCGTCTTTCCGCAGACGCGGTGCGCTTACATCAAACATCCAGCGATAGACGCCGTCGTGCCGGCGCAGGCGAAATTCTTTCGAGAATCCCTCGCGTCGCCGAAGGGCGCTCGCGTTTGTTTCCAGAACTCCCCGCAAGTCGTCAGGATGAATAAAGCTTTGCCAGCCGCCATTCCGGAGTGCATCGGGCGCCGCCCTGGTGAAATCCAGCGTCCTCTGGTTGAGGTAGGTAAAACCTCCGTTGACGTCCGTCATCCAAATCAGAGTGGGTGCGGAATCGGCCATCACGCGGAAACGCTCCTCGGATTCCGTGAGTCTTATAACTGTTCTGCGCTTTCCGGATCGTTCGCGCAGAAGCCCCAAAATAAGCAGCAACTGAAAAACAATCACGGCAGCACTCACGAGAATCAACAGTTTATGTTGCTGCCAAGCGCTTGGTGGGCGGAACAGTACAATGCTCCCAGGCGGAAGCCGCGACTCGGAAAGCTTCCAGCGAGTCAATTGACGTGAATCCGCAACAGTCCGCGCGCCTGAATCGTGAACCACGGGGATATTCTCTGGCTTTTCTCCCGAGAAGATGCGCGCAACTAATTCGGCGGTCTTCACGTTTTGCTCTTCGAGGTCCGCGAAGGAACCCCCGATGCCCTCGCGGTCGATGCAGTAGTTTGGAAAAAACATACAGTAGGTCGGGACCCGGCGGCCAATTTCCTCAATCAACTCGTAGGTTCCCAGAACGGGCTGCGCTGACAGTTGTGGCGTGAGCAGAAAGAAGACAGCAGTGTGTGGAGGAAACTGAGAAACGCGCTGCATTAGTTCATTGGAAGGGAGCCCGACGAGATCCAAGACCTTGACATTCTCGCTACGCGAAGAGAGTTCACGGTGAAGAACGCCAAGCCAGTATTTTTCGTACCCTGTGGTCCCCGCAATGACTGCTACATTGTGGGTGTCGGGCTGGAGTCGAAAAACCAGATCGACACTCCCATGGACATCCACGGTTTCTGTCACGCCAGTAATGCCGGGCCACACTCCTTGCTTCGGAACTCTGCGGGCATCGATGTGATTAAACACAATAGGGACACCGGGGAACAGCTCCTGCCGATGAGCCATGGCGAATTGTAAAGCGGGAATGGTCGCAACAATCACCACGTCGAGGTGTTGTCCGCCATAGGTATGCCGGAAGGTCTCACTCAGACTCTTTTCGTAGCCCGGATCCTCCAGTCGTTGCGATTCCATGTATTCCACGAAGAAATTAACTGGGCCAGGAACACGCTCGCGCACCGCCGACTTGAAAGAATCGACTGGAGCAAAAATGTGTGGATCGGAAAAGGCGTACAGAATGAGAATGTTCTTCGCCTGTGTTGAATCTGCCGGAGGAGTAGAACTGGAGAAACTTGCATGGGGAAAAGCGAGAACCACCAGAATTGCGAGTCCAAACGATTGCCACAGGCGCAATTTGCACCGGAAATATCTCGAGACCCTCCATTTTGCGCTAAGCCAGTCAAACCTGCGAACCATTTCGTACAACTCCGATCGATGGTGGCACTACCGCTCGCCAACGGATAGGTTCTCCGCGGGACGCGGGTTCAAAGTCACTGTCTGGCTCATCACTTGAGCCAAAAAGGCCAAACGCAATAGATGACGAACAGGAGCTTTCTGTCGAGGTAAAGCCGCAGGATCCACAGACCCTCCGTAGGCGGTGGAGAGCCTTCTTCAAACGCGCAATCTTCTACAACTGTGTGTTTCACTCCTCGGCTATTCCGTTCAGCCAGTATCAGGAGTTCGTCATCTCGGAGGCTATAATATTGACGATTTGGGCTCTGTGATGGGCGTCACAATTAGGTTAGAACCTGCCCCGTTTTCCCCGGCCAATTCCCTAACCAAATTTGGAGTACTAGACGCACGTTGTCAGTACTCGCCGAGGAGGGGTACTGCCGCATTTGACAGTTACAAGCAGGGGCCCCCGAGGGGAGTATCGACGCAGTCTCGAGACTGCTGGAACCGTTCAATTTAGGTATCGGCCGCGACGGTTTTTGCAATCTACCCGATCTCCCGAAGCGTACGAGCCGGTCATCAGTTTCAAGATCGGATTAACGTGGCTAACGAAACCGTTTACGCCGTGCACAGGACTCCGATCACAGAATATGTCGACGGCATCTCGTAGTCTCTCGTCTCTCGAAAGGCGGAGAAACATGCTTTCAAGAAGAAATGCGTTTCCCAAGTCGTATAAGTTTGCTATCGGCGGTCTGATGCTCATTGCTCTCCTAACTGTCGGGTCGCTTCCGTTTTTCCCACGTGACCGCGCAAGGGATGAAGTCATCGACGCTACGGCTATGGGTACCAGTACACAGCTCGGCGCTATTGTCGGCGTCACGCTGAACATTTACGACTACTCTACGCCCGAGGACCGTGTGGCTCTCATCGAGGCGTTCACAAAAGGCCAAAATCAGGGCCTCGTCAACGCCCTCTCCAAAATGAAGGCCGTCGGCCACTGCTCTATCACTGGCACACTCGGCTACGATGTCGCTTTCATCCGAATGATTCCGACTCCGACCGGACGCAAAATTCGTTTCGTCACCAATCGCCTGCTGCGCTTCGGGGAGGTCTACTATGACACCCAGACGCAGTCCTACAATCTCACGGCTGGCGAATTTGAACTCAACGATCAAGACAAGAGCCAGAGTACCGGCGTTCTCTATCCCCTTTGCCAGCTCGCCATCGACAAACAGGGAGAGCTTCAGATCCAGCTCAATCAGAATCCCTGGAAGCTCGTCAACATCATCGACTGGAAAGGAACACCCGGCGTGAACTAGCTCTGTTCAGAAAAGCTCTCGTCACTGGAGATTGTTGCGTCTGTTCTTCTTCGCTCTGTGGCAGTCTCCAAACATTGATTTTCGATTTGCCCGGCGCTTGTGGTTCCGAAGTTACTTTGTTCCGGCATGAGGTGCCAAATGAAGATCTACCGCTATCTTGCAGTGCTGTGTTGTCTGTTGGTTGTGCCGCTTCTTCTGACCAACTTCGTCGCTGGCAGTGATACCAAGAAGAAAATCAAAGGCGACGTTTGTTCGGCTTCCAATCCCTCTAGCATTTGCGCCGCGGCTAACACCTGCGGTTCCGCTTCCTCTCCCTGCTCCATCGACATCAAGCGCAGCCAGGGGAGCTATGCCACCGCTACGCCGAGCATCCCCGACGCCAAATCCAACAAGGCTTTCTGCATTAAAGTGGGCACCACCGTCATCTTTATGAGTAGCTCTAAAAACACGGGCTTCGTCATTGATTTCGGCAGCTCCGATCCCTTCGATCACGAAGGCGCCATCACGGGCGGCGCTGATCGACCCATCACCGTCACCGCCAAGCATCCTGGCTGCTACACCTATTCCGTTGGGGCTTGCACTGCAGGAACCATTTATGGCATGTGCGGCCAGGGCGACACCCAGCTCATCGTTTCCGCCAACTAGTTCGCGGCACATTCGGCGGGCAATCAGTTTCGCGCGCGAAACTCCCGGCAGGCGTGTTGGTTTCAGACCTCTTGTCCTCCGAGAAGAGTGGGTCCTAGGAGAGATCAGTCGTACGCAACAAGGGAACTGGGCTGAAGGCCGGGTCTGCTAGAAAACGAAAGTGGGAGCGGGGAAATCGAGAGTAGAATGAGCGTGATTTTCCTCCGCCTAAGGAAAGACCCTGGGCCGCCGAGTTGCGCTCGCAAGGCGGCAGAAACCAAGACTAAAATTAGTGGAGGTGTCAAATGGCGACAGCGAACCCAGTGCCCGGTTTGCAGGGCCCGTTGGGAGCGGCGAAGAAGATCACGGGATGGTATATCGCAGCAGCGGTGTTGTTTATAGTGCTGGGGATATTTGCAATGATTGAGCCCGGTGTAGCAAGCTTGGGGGTCACGTTGCTGGTTGGGTGGCTGCTGATCATTGGGGCCGTGGGGCACCTGATTGCGGCATTCAAGGGTGGTGGGGCGAAACAGGTCATTTTTCAACTGCTGATCGCGGTGGTGTATTTTATCGGCGGGATTTATTTCCTGACGCACCCGATCATGGCGGTGAGCACGCTGACGTTGCTGTTGGCGGGGGTGATCCTGGCGGAGGGAGTGCTGGAGATCATCTCGTACTTCAGGACGAGAAGCGAGGGAGCATCGGGTTGGGTACTGTTCAATGGGATTGTGACGATCCTACTGGGGTGCCTGATCTGGTTCCAGTGGCCATCGAGCACCGTGTGGGCCATCGGGATTCTTGTGGGAGTGAACCTGCTGATTACAGGGATAACCCGACTGATGTTCGGCCTGGCGGTGCGTAAAGTGATACCGCAAACGGCCCGATAGAGAATAAGGCGTGGCGCGCGGCGCCGGGTGGACGCAAGCGCAGAAAATTCAAAGGGGCGAACCAGATTCTTCCGCTATGCTTTCTTGTACTCGTGGTTCTCGGCGTCGAGAGCCAGTTTTTGCGCCGCGTGAATCTTGTACCCTTCGAGGTCTTCCAGTAGGCCCTCATCCGATAAGTCGAGGGGGTGCGAATGCTCCCAGTCGTGATGAGCGATCTTCGTCAAACGCTCCATCACCTCCGTGGCATCCACCTCGATGGCCAGTTCCCGTCGGCTGTCGAAGCTGCCGGGTGTCAGATTGATGGAGCCGATGATCGCGCGGGAATGGTCTGCGAGCAGCATCTTTCCGTGAAGCTTCAGGTGCTTTAGTTTGTGTATCTTAATTCCAACGTCATCCATAATGCGAAGGCCGCCAACTCCTTCGATAAGCTTCGCAACCTTGAGTGTATGCGCGGGCCTCGCCAATACATGGATTTTCACGCCCCTCTCCTTGGCACGCACAAGCCGATCAATAATCACGGGATCCTGATAGCGCTCGTTCTGTACAAAGAGGCTGTGCTTGGCTTGGTCTATGAAATGCGCGATGCGGTCGCGGCCATTGGTGTTGCACCAGATCAAGCGCGAGGATTCACCCATCTGAAACGGCTTGCGCTTCCAGTCGGCCTCGAAACATTCGATGATTTCATCCACTTCCGGACTGTGTGTGGTGACGATCGCGTAATCGCGGCTTTCTGTCAGGTTTTTTTTGTCCCAGTTCAGCGATTGGACAAACGCCTTCTCGTCGTCTACAACCATGGACTTTTCATGCGTGACGTCGAACTCAGGGTTAGTGTCGAGAACGTCGATTTCCGCCGCCTTCAGTTTCTTGGTTGTTTCTTCGTTTTCGGACTCGCCGCTGCGCCGTGCCGGATTCAGCATAACGCGTACATCTAGGTTCCGATTTCTGGCTTTCGTTACCGCCTCCAAAAGAGCCGAATCGGAGAAAAGAAACATCTTTATGCGCAGTGATTTTTTCGCGCCGTCGATGGCGTCGAGTATAGGTTGCGCCGTATCATCCGGCAGAACAATCAATGAATGTGACATACCCCCTCCGGGGGACAATCCACCTGTCCCCTTCACTCAACCACGGGTCGCACTCAATAGGCCTACACTCATGGTCGACTTCTGACTGTACAATGCAGCGATTGCCCTCGCTGTGACGCCTGCCACTTTGCTGAAGTAGAATTCTCGCGTCTCTTTTGAGCGGTTTCTTGAACCACAAGCTGAGGACCCCGAAAAGTTCAGGGGTGAAGGCGGGCTCTCTCCCCGGGACTTCTCATTCCGGAATGCATTAGCCTGCACCGACCTCATGCCCTTGTAGAACCATCATGGGGTCCTCTAAAGTGCTGTCCCGCCAAGGAATTACCTAATGAACTCCCTTGACGCATTGAGTTCCGCCAGGGTGGAAATGCTGAGGGGTGGGCTGGTCGGCCGAAGACCAGGCGGACGGCCCTGTTTCTGCCGAAAGGAAAGAAGAAACAGCGTTTTGTTCCGGAAGTGGGCTTTTTCGAATTATAGTCGAGGGGCTAGGTCAAATGGTTCGGTGGGTGTGAGTACGCCCGGGGGTGAGAAAATTGAAGAAAAACGCTGGGTCATTCCCAAGGTTCAGCTTATGCCTCATGCTGCTTCTTTGCAGTGCCAGTCAAGCGCAGGAGCGATGCAGCACCGAGGTGAAGCTTCTGCTCTCGCCAGGAGAAATCCCAACTATCGTTGCGACGCTCAAGGCCAACAAGGAGTCTTCAGGGCACGTCTACTTCTTCGATACGGACAGGCGAGACCTTCTTTCGCACGGAGTGATCGTGCGATTGAGGCACGGCTCGTCCAATGACCTCACCGTCAAGTTGAGGCCACCCCAGGATAAGAGCATCACGGATCCGACAGGCGGAAAAGAAGACTTCAAATGTGAAGTGGACCTGACGGCGACGGAGGCCAAGACCTCTTACTCCATGCGCAATAAATTCTCCGGCACGCAGATTCCTGAGAACGGCAGCGATATCTATCAAGCGTTGAGCGAGGGCCAGAGGGGCCTTTTGACGGTGGCGCAGATGACCATCGATTGGAATCAGGTTAAACGAGTCGCCGACATCCACGTGACCGATTGGCAAATCACATTGGATTCACGATCCAAGAAACTCGCGCTGGAGCTCTGGGATTGGCCCGGAGGTAAGATTCTTGAGCTTTCGAGCAAGGTAAGGACTGGAGAGGGCCCTGCGGAATACGAAGAATTGCGGCACCTGGTAGTCGGTAAGGGACTGAAGTTGAGTGCTGACCAACGATCCAAAACGAGAACGGTTCTTGAGTCACCCGTATCGACAATTAAATACTGATTTGCGGCACCCTACCGAGTTAGTGATCCGGAGCGCGCGTCCCATGCCCTCAAGAATACTCTTGTGTGACAGGACAAGCAGAGGGACGTCGGGTTTTTGTATTTCTGAAGGACCAGGTTGGCGGCGGTGGAGTGATGGGGCTCGTGGCAGGTGAGGCAGGTGATGGGAAGGGCGTCCTTGCCAACGACGACGTTTGGACCGGAGACAGGATGTGCCTTGACGGGGTGATTGAGCTTGTGAGTTTTGTCGAGGTTGAGATAGATGAGAGAGCGATGTATGTAGAGCCCTTGACGTTGGCAACCGTGTGACAGATGGAGCAGCCCATCGACATGGCAGTATGCACATATTTTCCTGCTGCCTTGTCCTTGTGACACGCGAGACATTGGGAAGCATCGGCGTCGTCTGGAAGAAAAACTGCATGCTTATGAAGGTCAGCACGAGAAGGGAAAGGAGAAAGCAAGAAGCCGAGGGCAAGCAAGAATATGAAGAGGAGAAGGGATCTGTAAGGCGCTTGTGAGTGAGGCATGCGTGACCATTCGCCGCGAGCGAAGATGCTGCGTACCCTGAGGAGCGCCAAGAGACAAAGCTATAATAGCTCAGGAGGCGCAGTCAGGATAGAAAGTGCTTAGACTTCTCTAGCCACCTTCCGACTCGTTGCACTTCGGGGCTTCTGCTCTCGTCTCGTCCGTTGCTTGCGCAAGGTCTTTCGCGATCACTTCTTTGCTGCGGCGACGGAAACCTTGGTCGGGGAGCCCGCCTTGGCAGCCTTCTTTTCGGCGTAACTAGTTTGCACGGAAAAACCGTTGGACAATCCGGGAATCCAGATTTCCTTTAACACGAGCGTGTTTCCATATTTTTGGAACGTTACTTCCGTCTTTTGATTTGGTGTTGTTGGGCTCAACGGATCCGTCGGCAGGAATGCACTGATCCCCTTGGAGTCATTGGAAATCACCCACTCCAGCTGACTGTCTGGATCCTGACGTATCGTATATGTTCCCGCCGGAAGCTTTGCGTCTCCGGCAACAAAGGCACTCGTGACTTTGAACTCAATTGCATTGCCGGCCTGGGCCCGAACGCTCGAAGCAAATGAGAGTCCCGTCAAAACTGTAATTACAACGAACCTGAAGCCGAACACTTTCATGTGCCCTCCTTTGAGGAAGCAATTCGATACTACCGAAGGGGCTTCGGGCTGCCTATTGTCTATAGTGACAGGTTGCGTAGTCTCCCCACTTTGTGTCGGAAATGGGTCTTGCCATTACTTCGCGGGCCAGCGGCCTGCGGAGGCCAAGCTTTCCAGCCCACGGCGATAGTGACGCGCCGTGCGGCCGTTCGGATGCGCAAATCCTGGAACCCGTTTGTCCGGCAAGCATTTACCAGTTTGAACGCGAACGTCTACAAGTCGCCTGTCACTTTTGACACTACACATCCGCCAGCGTCCGCGTAATGTAGGCAAACGTATTGAGGCGACCGATGCTTTCTGTCTCAAAGCCACGAGGATTACAGAGATGAAGCGAATTTTCAATGTTTCCGCAAGCGTGTTGCTGATGATGCTTGCTGTGGCATGGGCGATAACGTGTGAGGCAAAAGAGCCGGCGCATTTCGTTCCGGCGAACGTGAGCAAAGCTGGAAACATCCCCTATCCCGCGAGTAGCCTCGACGCGGGCGTAGTGACGCTTTCCGCAGACTTGGACACGACAGGTCAGGTAACGGGAGTGGGAATTTTAAGGGATATCTCCTCGGTGTCTGGGCCGGCCGCAGCGGCGGTGCGTTCTTGGACGTACATGCCGGCGACGCTGGATGGCAAGCCTGTGGCATCGGCGCTGACGATCAACATCGTGTACGATCCCGCCTTTCTTGGGGCGGACAACATTCCGATGCCACCGCCAACGCAAGCTCAGCCCATCTCTGCGAAGGATCCGGCATTTTTTCCGGCGCAACTGAACACGGCCACCCTTGCGCTGTATCCTGCTAAGTCGAAAGCCGAAGGAGCGGTGGTCCTGAACGTCACACTGGACACGCAGGGCAACACCGCCAAGGTCGTGACTTTGCGGAGCGTTCCGCCGCTGACGACGTCGGCAACCGGCGCTTTGAAGAAGTGGAATTTCAGCGCGGCAACATACGAGGGAAAGCCGATCCAATCCCACATGGTTGTGGTATTCGTGTTTCGCTCTCCATCCGCGCCGCTTCCCTGAGGAGAAACTCGAGCTTCATGAGTTGGGCTGAAGCAACGGGGCTAAGTCCCGGGAAGTCAGCTGCCCAGCGCCGCTGCCGCTTTTGACAGTGTCATTTTTTAAAGGGCCGGAAGACAATCCCCACATCCAGGCAGACCGGCCAAATCCTTCCTCTTCGGCGCCGATTGAAAGGATTATTGAAAAATGAAAGCACTCCGTGTTCGCAGTCTCGCAGGTCTTTGTATTTTAACTGGAGTATGGCTCGGGGGCTGCGGTACGAGCGCGCCCACAACAGGTGAACGAGCCGCTCAGCCCGCCGCGTCCGCGTACCAAGTTCCGATTCCTACGACTGCCGCAGAAGTTTCTGGTCCGGTGGCCGACACCGCGCTGACGAAGGAATTTGTCCAGATGATCGGACGCACGGCCTATTTCTGGGGCTACCCGATCGTCGCCACCAGCAGCCGTCGCGACGCTTTCGCCAAGGCACCCGAGCGCATCTACCTTGGCGGGTTCTTACCCATGGCCCCGATTGGCGACCTCACGATGCTGCACGACTACATCAGCCCGGAACAAACCTTCATCGTGTGCCCCAATCAGGATGTGGTGTACGGCGGGGGATTTGCTGCGCTGGAGAAGGAGCCGATGGTGTTCCAGGTGCCGGACTTCGGCGAACGTTTCTGGGTCTATCCGATCTACGACAACCGCACGAATGAAATTGGCAGGATCGGCAAGCAATACGGGACCAAGCCCGGCTTCTACATGATCGTCGGTCCGAACTGGAAGGGTGAGGTCCCTGCGGGCATCACCGCCATAGTGCGCTCTTCCACGGATCTGGCGTTTCCCATTCCGCGCATTCAGATGGACGACACAGCTGAAGACAAGAAGGCCATCCAGGAACCGCTAAGCAAAGTGATGTTCTATCCTCTGAGCCAGTTCGACGGAAAGATGAAGACCACGGATTGGAGCAAGATTCCGTCGGTCCCGGTGCCTGCGGGTCCGCCCAACAAGTGGGTCAACCCGGAGACCTACTTCGAACAGCTACCGGCGGTACTGAAGCAGGTGCCGGCGTTGCCAGGCGAGGAAGCTCTTTACGGTCAAATCAGCGCCGTGTTCGATGCCGCTGCAAAAAATCCTGCACTCAAGCAGGCGCTGGTCGAATCCTTTGCCTCCGCGCAGAAGGAACTCGTCGACCCGCTGTGGCAGTGGCATTACAACGGCGTAGCCGTCGGCAATGGTTGGACCACTTTGAAAAACGGCGCAGAGTTTGGCGCAGACTACTTCACGCGAACCGCCACCGCCCATACGAACATATATGTGAATGTGCCGCCCGAAGCCGTGTACTTCTACAACGACAACGACAGTAGCGGCGCGCAGATGAACGGCAAGAACCTGTATGCGGTCACTTTCGCAAAAGGGGAGCTGCCGCCGGTCAAGGGCTTCTGGTCGTTGACGCTGTACAACGATCGGCACCTCTTCAACCCCAACCCGATGAAGCGCTACTCGCTCGGCACGAAGAACAAGACGCTGCAATACAACCCGGACGGCTCGCTCACGATCTATGCGGGCGCAAGGTCTCCCGGCAAGAATAAGGAAGCCAATTGGCTGCCGGCACCCAACGGCACGTTCTCGCTCTACATCCGTGGCTATTGGGCCGACAAGGCGATGTTGGACGGCACCTGGACGCCCCCCACTATCGAGAAGTCGAAGTAAAGAAATCTGGCAAACGCAAATAGGAGACGACTATGAAGACTAAACGCACGCGAAAACTCAGGGCCGCCCCGCTCGTTGGCGCGATTGCCCTCGCGGTCATTGCGTTTCACCCCGCGCCCGCAATAGCGCAGGACTCGTCGCAAAGCCCTCTCGTGACCCAGATGTACAACGGACAATGGCCGCCAAAGGAAGATCCTGCAAAAGTCCAGGAGCAGTTGCTCTTTCAGCGAGCTGTGGACGCCTACATGCTGATGTTGGATGCCCTTAACACCATCGGCATGCGAGATGGCTCCGAGGCCAAATTCGGGGCTGGCTACAACGTGCTTCCGATCTGGAAAGACCGGATGAACGCCAAGACTTGGGTTCCCACGCCGAATGCCGACGTGATCTACTCGATGGGTTACCTCGATCTGAAGAAGACCGGGCCTCTCGTCGTGAACGCCCCGCCACATGTGATCGGGATGTTCACGGATTTTTTTCAGCGCACTTTGACTGATGTGGGTGCAGCGGGCCCAGACCGAGGCGAGGGCGGGCTTTATCTGCTGCTGCCGCCCGATTACCAGGAGCATGCGCCGGGCGGCTACTACACCTTTCGTTCGCACACCTACAATGTGTTCCTCTTCTTCCGCACTGTTCTAACAGAGGGCCCCGACGGCCCGGTCACCCGGGAAGCCGTCGCATTGGCCGAACAGACCCGGATCTATCCGTGGGGCTCACTGGAAAAGGATCGGCCAGCCATGAAGTTTCCCAACGCTTCAAACGTACCGGTCAACATGATGTATCCGACCGACTTCAGCTACTGGGTGAAACTCAAAGCGTTTATCGATTACGAGCCGGTAGAGGCCATTGCGCCCGAGGTGCGCGGCTTCCTGGCGTCGATCGGAATCATCAAGGGCGTTCCCTTCAACCCTGATGCGCAAGCCCGCCAGACCTTGACTCGCGCCGTAGAGGTGGCCCCGAAGATGATCTACGCCTGTAGGGTCGCGGGACGAGCCGATGGCGCCGATCGCTACTACAAAGACCGGCAGTGGGTGAATGCCTGGGCCGGTACCGACGCCGGGTTCTTCAGGCCCACCTATCTGGACATCGATCAACGCGCCGGCTTCTTCCAGTATGTCTATAGCTCGGCGCCCGCGATGGTGAACGACATCATCAACCGTGGCTCCAAGTATCCCGGCACGTTACGCGACGGCAACGGAGATTTGCTCGAAGGCAGCAGCAACTACAAACTGCACTTGCCCGCGGGAATCCCGGCCGCCGCCTTCTGGGCCGTGACGATCTACAACCCGGCCGACGGCACTATGCCCGCGACTGACCAACCTTTTCCTTCAATTAACGCGCTTGATAAGCCCCAGTACAACGCGGACCGTTCGATTGATCTCTATTTTGGCCCCACGAAGCCAGAAGGTATCAACGGGAAAAACTGGATCCAGACCTTGCGTGGAAAAGCCTTCATGGTCGCCTTGCGGCTGTACGGCTCCGAGACGGCGTTCTTCGATCAGACCTGGAAACCGGATGACTTAGTCAAGGTGAAGTAGCATGACTTTGTGGGACACGTGGCGTCGATTGGGAAACGCCCGGACCCAGGGGCCGCGTATCTGGTCGGCTTTAAGCACAGCGACGGGCAGTTTTACGTCGGCGAAGATCTGATTGTTCAGGTGCAACAGCTGGGCCGTGTGCTGGCGTTACTCCTGTTCGCTCGTGGACGGCGCATAACTAAGGGAACCTCGATAGCTACATGGTAAGAATCCCCACATCTCAGACGGATTGGCCGATTCCTCCGATCCGACAGCGGGCCGATTGAAAGGATCAGTGAGAAATGAAAACACTCAGAGTTGGCAGTGTCGCAGGTCTTTGTATTTTGACTGCAGTATGGCTCGTGGGCTGCGGTACGAACGCGCCCACGACAACAGAACGCCCATCTCAGCCGGCCGCGACCGGCGCGCAGCAAGTGCCGATCCCAACGACGGCCGCTGAAGTTCCCGGTCCCGTTCCCGGCAACACGATGACCCCGGCGTACATCCAGTTTGTCGGCCGCATGGCCTACATCTGGGGCTATCCGCTGGTCAATGCACACAACCGTCGAGCGGCGTTTTCCCAGGCACCCGCGCCCGGCTACTTGGGCGGTGTTGTGCCAGTTGCCCCGGTGGGCTACAACGCGATGCTGACCAACTATATCAAGCCGGAAGAAACCTTCATTGTTTGTCCCAACCAAGACGTCGCGTATGGTGCGGGATTCACCGCGCTCGACAAAGAACCGACGGTGGTTCAAGTGCCGGATTTCGGCGACCGTTTCTATGTTTATGCGCTGTATGACCAGCGGACGGACGAAATCGGCCGGATTGGGAAACAGTACGGTACCAAGCCGGGCTTTTACCTGATTGTGGGTTGAATTGGAATGGCAGCGTTCCGCAAGGAATCACGGCAGTCATCCGTTCCTCCACGGACTTAGTGTTTGTCGTCCCGCGCGTTTTCAAGGACGACACCGAGGAAGATACCAAGGCGGTCCAGCCGCTGCTTAGCCAAGTCATGATGTATCCCCTCAGCAAGTTTGACGGAAAGATGAAGACGACGGACTGGAGCAAACTGCCTGATTTTCCGGCACCGGCAACGAAAGCGCCTGCTAAAGGCGAGAGCAAGTGGGTGAACCCGGCAACCTATTATGAGGAACTTCCCGTCGTCATGAAAGAAGTGCCACCACTGCCCGGTGAGGAAGCGCTTTACGGCTGGATTAAATCCGTGTGGGAAGCGGCTGCCAAGGACCCGAAGACCAAGCAGGCACTCGTTGAATCGTTTGCCTCCGCCAATACGGAACTGGTAGACCCGTGGTTTCAATTTCAATACGACGGTCGGGGCGTCGGCAACGGTTGGACCGCTGCGGCGAACGCTTCGCAATGGGGCACCGATTATTTGAACCGCACCGCAATTTCCAAATCGAGCATGTATTCGAACACGCCCGAAGAGACCCAATATCAGTTAAAGGAACTCGACGGCCAAGGCGTTCCCTTTAACGGAAACAATCAGTACATGGTCACTTTCCCGAAAGGACAGCTCCCCCCCGTGAAAGGGTTCTGGTCGTTGACCCTTTACAACGAGCAGAAACTCTTCTTCCCTAATCCGCTGAACCACTTTTCGCTCGGCACGAAGAATAAAACGCTGCAATACGGTGCGGACGGCTCGCTCACGCTCTACTTGGGCGCGAAGTCGCCCGGCAAGGACAAGGAAACAAACTGGCTACCCGCACCCAACGGCAATTTCTCGTTGATTTTGCGGAACTATTGGCCGGAGAAATCCGTAATCGACGGCACGTGGCAGCCACCGGGAGTCGTAAAGGCGAATTGGTAAAACGCGCGTTAGAAAAATCCCCGGAGGTGCATGAAAAGGAGTTGTGCGATGAAACGAATACATTTGGGAGTCATAAGTTTGGCATTCGCCGCTGCTGCTGCTGTTCACCTCGCAGTGGCGCAGGAGATTCCGAAATCCATTTCGACGCCCGACAAGGTTGAAAGCAAGCTGGGCACGCTCGAATACAAAGATGGTGCGCCGAGCAAGGAAACCGTCCAAAAAGTCTGTGACAACCTCGACCTGATGCACAGTGTTGAGGCGTTCGTAAATGCCTACCAGGGTGCTTCGACAGCCGCCATCGTGAAGGGATTCAACGATGCCGGTATCCCGAACAACTCGGTGCTCATTTTCTCGCAGCTGATGGATTCGAAGTCGTTGTTTCTAACGGCGAATGCGGACACAGTCTATTTCTGGACCATCATCGATGTGAGCAAGGGCCCCATTGTCGTCGAGACGCCACCGCTCTGCCTGGGCGTGATTGACGACATGTGGTGGCAATGGGTGACCGACGTTGGACTGCCGGGACCCGACCGGGGCGCGGGTGGAAAATACCCGACGGCGGCTACATCGTGGAGAAGGTTCGCACAACGCGGCTACAGTTTCTCGGCCGCGAATTCCTCGAGAACAACGATCCGAGCCGTCCGGTTGAACTGATCAAAAAGACGCTCAAGATCTATCCGTATCAGCCTGGCGGATTCGGCACCAGCATAGCCACCGGACTGGACGGCAAGGTGCCGCTGCTGCGCAGCCCCGATGGCAAGCTGGACTGGGCCTTCCTGAGACCGCAGCCCCCGGCGAAATTCATCGAAGGCAGCGGCAAGATGATGAGCACGATTCCACCAAGTGACTTCAGCTATTTCGAGATGATCAACGACTTGGTCCAGAGCGAACCGGCGGACTCGCTCGACCCGGAGATCATGGGCTCGCTCGCGGCCATCGGCATCGTGAAGGGTAAGCTGTTCAATCCAGATGACAGGATGCGGAAGATTCTGACGGACGCAGCCGCGATTGGCGCTGCCACAGGAAGAAGCTTGAACTGGCATTCGCGCGATTCCGAGGGTTTCTATTACTATCCCAATTCCGCTTGGATGAACATGCTCTTCGTTGGCGGCTATCAATTTGAAACCCCGCCGCCGCAAGTAAGTCCCACGGGAGTGGTCACACCCTACCCTCCGACGGGGGCGCGGACACCAACTCCCGCACCGCGATGTTCTACTACGCTACCGGCATTACGCCAGCGATGTGCATGCGTCTTACCGAGATCGGTTCGCAGTACCTCGGCGCATTCGTGGATTCCAAGGGCGAATATCTCGACGGCAGCAAGACCTACAAGGTTACGCTTCCACCCAACATTCCGGCGGCGAAGTTCTGGTCCTTCACGGTCTATGACAATCAGACACGATCAATGCTTGATACGCCCCAACGTTATCCCCGCGCAGGAAGCCAGAGTTATCCGGGTCCGGCAGCGACGGCAAACCCCGATGGCTCTACAACCGTGTATTTCGGTCCCACGAAGCCCGCTGGTGTGATGGACGGCAATTGGATTCAGACCGTCCCGGGCAAAGGCTGGAACACGCTTCTCCGCTTCTACAGCCCACTCGAACCGTTTTTTACCAAGACTTGGCGACCAGGCGAGTTCGAATTGGTGGAGTAGCCACTCTGGACCCGTCCAAGGTTCCCTTATCGATAGGGCCGTCATCGGACGTATAAACCGGAAACTTGGGTGCTGAGGCCCCACTTCTCCTATATATGAGCCGAGTCGGGTTCAGCCGATTTCGCCTGCCAGCGAGTCGAATCCGCTATGTCCTTTAGAACCGTTACGACTCAACAAGGTGTTTCCGCGGATGCGCGCGCAGTTCGGCATCGTGAAAGGCCAACCTTTCGATAAAGCCGCGCGCACAGCCTCGCGAATGGGGCACGTCATCGCTTACACACCTAATGCGCTGGTGAAAAATGGTGGCCTGTATTATCCCGACCGGCACTGGATCGACATCTTCCCTGGCAACGCCACGTTCACGTCGGACTCGTTTGACTACATTACTGCGCGCACCGCCTTCTTTACCTTAGCCTATTCCAGCAGTCCCGCCATGGCGGCGAACATGGTTGATAAGGGCGCGAAATATCCCGTTGCGTTCGCCGACGCGGACGGCGACTTCCTAAATGGCAGCCGAAACTATGTACTGCATGTGCCCAAGGACATCCCCGCTGCTTATTTCTGGTCGGCCACCGTGTATGATCCGATCACCGGTTCTGGTCTGGATAACGGCCAGCCCTTTCCGTCGTTGAACACGATGGATAAGCCGGTGCAGAACGCGGACGGCACTACCGACATCTACTTTGGCCCGAAGTCTCCCGGCGGAGGCAAGAACTGGCTTGCTACGATCCCCGGCGAAGGCTGGTTCACCATCTTCCGTCTCCACGGCCCGAAGCAGGCTTTCTTCGACAAGACCTGGAAGCTGAATGACATCGAGAAGAGTAAGTGAACGCGGGTAGCTGGAGTGCCCAAGCACGTTCATCCGCGCACATGTTCATAATCCCTTCGATGACCCCCTTGAGACGCTCGAGAAACACATATATTTCAAGCGTTGAACTGTCGTCTGGTTCAGCTTGAAAATTAGATCACTCCCAAATCGTCGCACTCTAGGATTTTCTGAACACACCGCTGGAATTTGAAACCGGATTCCTGGATCACCTGGCAAATGGCCGTCACGTGCCGGAAACGGCGTTCCAGGAGATTAGAGCTCGAGCAACATTCAGCGGAATCACAGTTCCTCGAACGGGACTTGAACGCTAAGACTTCGGGGGAGTCTGCAAGATTTCACTTGTCCAAGTATGGCGTTTGGCTCGACAGAATGAGAAGAATCGATAGAACTGCGTGAACTGCAACGGCTGGCCATAAAAGAATCCCTTGCCCGCCTGTGAGTCCTACGTAGCCGAGATAGATCATTGCGAGCGTACTATAAACAAACATCCCACAGAGCGCCCGCTGCGGTATGCGGCCCGGCCAACAAGCGATTCCTAAGGCGATCAAACTTATTCCCGCGATACGCGCAATGACAATTCCAACGCCCGCGATCTCGGAGCCGAGTAGCAGCCTGACCACGATTGGAGGATACGCGAGCAGAAGGAGTCCAATTGCTCCTTCGCTTACCGATGCCAAGGTCAAGAGCTTCTTCATTGCACCTTATTTCTTCTCACAGCCACATTTTTAATTGAGCTACACAAACCTTCCTCAATGCCTAGTGAGCCTTGATCAGGCACGCACGAGGATTCTCTCTACGGTGTGCGGACCTGACTGCCGATCACTGGCGTTTTCACCGGCTTTGCAAGGCCGAAGAACTCCACGAAGGCGTTGCCGCCGCATCGCGTTGTCAGGCTTTCGTCCGGAACTTTCTGGATACAAACCTCGTTCAGGAGATCAATGTTGTTTGCGACCCAGACGTTCCCCGCAGGATCGACTACAACCCCGGTCAAATACTGCATACCTTTTCCCGCATATCCAGTCTTAGGCGGGGAGATCGGGTCGCCCGTCTTGCTCCCCGGTGGACACGTCTCGGTGCGTACGCCGCAGAGTTCGGTTACAGTCTTGCCAAAACCGTTTGCAATCCACACATGGTCGTTCCCATCGATGGTGATCCCCCAAGGTCCAATGATGCTGTGCCCTCCATTGAACGGCGATCCGGGCCCCTGGGTGCCGTCCGGACGGATCATGCTTACACTTCCGTTGGGGTAAGCATTCAATACGTG
>Ga0074045_10001332_pt1 | contig 23898 bp, 20 predicted proteins | sample BogForMeECP23OM2_FD_94442 | JGI IMG/M metagenome (GOLD analysis project Ga0074045, IMG submission 94442) | Bog forest soil microbial communities from Calvert Island, British Columbia, Canada - Bog Forest MetaG ECP23OM2 | ecosystem: Environmental > Terrestrial > Soil > Wetlands ... | reverse complement strand
CCGTCGTCGGACTCTCCTCCAATCCACGCCGCCCCTCCCACGAAGTCGCGTCCTACCTTCAATCCGTTGGTTATAAAATCATCCCCGTCAATCCCAACGAATCCGAAGTTCTTGGCCAAAAATCTTATGCTCGTCTTGAAGACGTCCCAGAACCCATCGACATCGTCGACGTCTTCCGCCGCCCCGAAGAAGTTGCCCCTATCGCCGATTCCGCCATCACCATCCACGCCAGAGCCCTTTGGCTCCAGCAGGGAATCAAGAACGAGCAAGCCGCCGCCAAAGCCCACGCAGCCGGCCTCTTGGTAATAGAAGACGCCTGCCTCTTTGTGGAGCACAAAAAACGCCGCCCCCTTTAGGGCAGACTGAGTCGGCGAGCCCTGCGGCTTCATTCGAGCAAAACAAAAAAGGCGCCCTCTTTAGGCGCCTCCTCTCTTTCGCGTGTACTGGACGATCTTTAAACCGGCCAGCCTTTCTCGTTCATTCTGATATCTGATCGCTTATCTCTGATATTTCTCTTCTTCCTCAAAACCCAAACACCTGCAGATTCCTCTTCCCCGGCAACACCACCGCCAAATATCGTCCGTCCGCCGATAGCCCATACTCCCGGATCGCCAATCCGTGCAACAACTGCCGCGGCTCCGGTTCCAGCACCGGCACCACTTGACCCTTCCGGAACTCCGCCAATCCTGGCACGCGGAAACTCACCAAATCCGCCGACTTCTTTTCCACCGTTCGTTTCACATAAATTTGCGTTTCTTCCGCATTCCATTGCACCACGCCCAGTCCCACACGCATCCGCGCCACGCGCCCGGGTTTCTCCAAATCCCGAACCTCCAGCACCTCCCGGTCCAGGAAATACGCAGCCTTCGTTCCACTTGGCGAAATCGAAAGCCCTCCGAAATATCCGTCGAGCGTGGCGAGTTCCTTATCCTCTTGCTGAAGCAGTTCCAGTCGCTGCATCCGCGGCGGCCCTTCCATGTTCCGGTCGCGTTCTATTGCAATTGCCGAATTGCTGCCCGGAATCCGTACCGCTGCCGCAAAGGTCCGGCCTTCGAATACTTTCGTCTCGGGTCCACTCGACATGTACAAGTAATGCATCGAAAACAATTCTCGCGTCGAAATCTCCTCCGTCAAATACACCAGCGTTCCGTTATCCCTCAGCCACATCGGCTGCTCCGCTTCCGTCACCAGCGGATCGTTTCCCCTCGGATGTAATTCGCGCCCCTGGTCGTCCAGCAACAATAACGCTCGCGCGTCGTCGTGGTGTTCGTCCTCCGGATCCACTGTCGTCGTAAACAATTGCACCGCCACAATGTGCCCATTCGGCGACCACGTGAACGACTCCACCTGATACGTGAACGGCTTATCGCCGTGCGTAAACTTCTGCCCCTCCAAAATCCGTCGCCGCTTCCCGTTTGACTCTGCAATAAAAATATCATCACGCTGCAAATCGTATTTCTTGGTCTTAAACATCCGTCGGACCGAAAACACAATCCGCCCGTCCGGCGCATACGCAAACGCCGTCACTTCCTCATCCACATTCATCACCGGCTTATCCAAATTCTGCGCCTTCACAACAGCAGAGCAGGGAATCAACCAAACCAAAAGAAGAAGCGCCAGCACAAATGAACTTGCGCGTGCTCTACTCCTCGCGTCTCTTGCGAAGGGGGAGTCTTCTCTTCTCTCATATTGCAGCTCAAACGACATTTTCACCGTTCCTCACACTCGGGTGCCCCATCCTCGTTTTGTGAGGGTGGGTCTTAGGGTCATTTTCTATTTTCCATTTTTCAGTTTCTATTTCTCGCCGCCCGCAACGCCCCTCTGTAATCCCAACCTTCACGGCCCCGGCGTCCTCCCCGTAAACTCCGAGCAACACGGCTTCTCCACCGGCGTAAACTCCATAAACTCCACCCGCGTTTGATCGGGGTCATACAAATTCAATTGCCACTTCCCATCTTTCCCGATCTTCGGCTGCTCGTGCTCCGTCACGCCGTTCTTCTCGATCCCTTTGGCCGCCGCCTGAATGTTCGTCACTCCCAACGAAATATGATTCATCACTCCCCGCGTGTGTTTGTCCGGATTCGGCTCAATCCTCAGCATGTACTCAATCCAGTCCGTTCCATCCGGAACCTGCATCGCCATCCAGTTTGTCTCGCCTTCCCTCATCCCCCCGTGCCAGTACACGTCAAAACCCAGCAAATCCTTGTAAAAACGATCCTCCGTCGCCGCATCCTTCACAATAAATCCCGCATGAATCAGCTTATGGCTGATCGACCCTTCCGGCTCTCCCGCTTTCCCCCAATTCTTCTCCTGCACAAACACAATCCGGTTTCCTTCCGGATCCGAAGTATAGAAATATGGCGTTCCATCCGGCCACGTCATGATCCGTTCCGCCGGAACGCCCTTCGCCGTCAGATACGTCCGCATCTTCCACAAATCATCCGTCGCCAGTCCCACTTCCACCAGGAACGGTCCGCCTGTTCCCGGCGGCGTCTTCACCAAATCCACCCGCTGATACGGATTCACCAGGAAACTTGCCTGCACCCCATTCCCGTTTTTCGCTTCTCCCAAAGGCAATCCCATTGCCTCATAAAACCCCTTAGCTTTCTCCAAATCCGTCACCTTAAACGTCACATACGCAATCCCCAATATTCTCGGCCTACCCGCCGTCTCCGCCGCCCAACAAGCCCCCACCACCAAACCCACCGCAGCAACCACCGCCACCACAATCCTTACCCACGCATTCCCACTCGTCCTCATCTCAATACGCTCCGTTCCCTCTGCGGCCGTCTGCTACCTCTTTGGTGGACTCTTCTCTGCTCGTCTGTCCAGTTTCAATTTTCCATTTGCCAATTTCAGATCACGACCGACTCGCCGCTTTCTTCTTAATCCGCGCAATTTCTTCCATTCTGCTACGCAACCGCGCCTCAAATCCCTGGTCACTAGGTTTGTAGTACACCCGCCCCGAAAGGTTGTCCGGCAAGCACTGCATCTCCGTCACCTTCTCTTCATAATCGTGCGCGTATTGATACCCCTCGCCGTACCCCACATTCTTCATCAAGCCCGTCACTGCGTTTCTTAGATGCAACGGCACAGGATCCGCTTCTGTTTTTCTCACGTCTTCCATCACGTTCCCATACGCCACATACACGGCATTCGATTTCGGCGCCAAAGACAAATACACCGCAGCCTGTGCTAACGCCAAGTGGCCCTCCGGCGCTCCTAAAAAATCAAACGCGTCTTTCGCGGCTAGCGTCACCGCCAGCGCCCCCGGCTCCGCCATCCCGATGTCCTCACTCGCCATCCGCACCATACGCCGCGCCAAATACAGCGGATCCTCCCCGCTCTCGATCGTCCGTGCCAGCCAATACAGCGCTGCATCCGGGTCCGAGTTCCTCACTGATTTATGCAGCGCCGAAATTAAGTTGTAATGTTCCTCCCCCGCCTTGTCATACCGCAGCATTCGCCGCTGCAGCACCTCCTCCAGCAATTCCATCGTAATTCGTTTCACTCCCAAGGATGCCTCGTCCGCCTTCTTTGAGGCCGAGTCCTGGGGTCCGTGTTCCAAACTCCTCACACTCAATTCCAGCGTGTTATACGCCGCTCTCGCATCCCCATTCGCAAATGCCCCAATCCGGAACAACACATCTTCGCTGGTAACCACATTCTCGCCACACAGCCCCCGTTCCTTGTCCTCCAACGCCCTTTTCAATAGCTCCACAATCTGCGGCGTCGTCAACGATTCCAGTACATAAACTTTCGTACGCGACAAAAGCGGCGAGATCACCTCAAACGAAGGATTTTCCGTCGTCGCTCCAATAAACAAAATATGGCCCGCCTCCACATACGGCAAAAACGCATCCTGCTGCGCTTTGTTGAACCGGTGCACCTCATCCACAAACACAATCGTGCGCACACCGCTCCGCGAACGCTTCTCCGCCTCTACCATCACCTCTTTGATCTCTTTGATCCCGCTTAACACCGCGCTAAACGCCACGTACTCACTCTTCGTCACCCGCGCAATCACCCGCGCCAGTGTTGTCTTCCCACACCCCGGTGGCCCCCAAAACAACATCGAGCTCAAATTGTCCGTCTCGATTTGTACCCGCAGCGGCTTTCCGGGCCCCAGCAACTTCTCCTGCCCCACAAACTCATCTAGGGTCCGTGGTCGCATCCGTTCCGCCAACGGCTGCAGTCCCGCCGCTGTCTCCGGTACCGGCAATCCCGCAAACAATCCCATCCCCCAAGTCTATTTCACTTTCCGCGTGATTTCGAATGTCACGCGACTCCCGACGGCCCGTCTTCCGAGCGGAGTCCGCGAAGTGAGGGATCTCTCCTCGGTCCCTCGTTTCCAATTTACATCTTCTATTCACCTGCCACTCTTCCCATATAGAACCTCAAAAACGAATCACTGTCCGACACCAGGCAAACCTGTGCGTTCGGCTGTCCCTCTAATGGCTTCGTCGACCCATCGTCCTCCACCATCAACCGCATCGCTTTCGTCGGGCATAAGTCCGGCCGGATCGCATACGCCATCGCCACGGCATCAAACATCGTCGGAGTCTCCTGCTTCGTTCCGTATGCCCATTGGTGATATAGCACCGTCAACGCATCCGTTAGCGCGGTTCCTCGACTAAACAGCCGCGCCCTTTCCAATTCCTGGAATCGAATCTGCGTCGAATCTAGAGGCATTACGTACAACGGAACGCCCGAAGCAAATACCTTCCGCGCCGCCGCCACGTCACACAAAATATTCCACTCCGGCATCGGCTTCGATGCCACCGTTGGATACGCAAACCCGTCATACCCGCGATATACCGACCCACCCATCAGCACCACCCGCTTCAATTTCCGGAATGTCTCCGCATCCTTCTCAATCGCCGCCCCTAGGTTTGTCTCGGGCCCGATTGCAATCAACGTAATCTCTCCCGGATGCTTTCGAATCTCGCCCAACAAAAAATCTACCGCACCAGGCAATTTCGACGCTGGCTCCCGTTCCGCATACTTCGCCTGTGAAAACGTCAGCGTCCCCTTCGCCGGATATTTTTCAATCCCCACCGCTACGGGAATGTCGGCGCGCCCCGTCTCCCGCAAAAATCTTTGCACCAACCGAGCCCTAAGAGCTGTATTCCCCCACGCCGTGGTGATCCCCACAATCTTCACTTCCGGACTCTGCAGCGCCAATCCAATCGCAAACGCATCATCAATGTCATCTCCGATATCCGTATCAATAATCACCAACTCCGTCTCTTGCGGTGGCGGCTTTACGCCGCCATCTTGAGGTGCGGGCGCCCCATCCTCGTCTTTCGACGCCGGCTCTTGGGTTTCCCGTCCTAACGCCAAACCGTCATTCCGAACAGAGTCCGCGGAGTGAGGAATCCCTCTTCGTCCGCCGGGTGCCTCGTTTTTCGACCATGGGTCTTGGGTTTCGTATCTAGGGGGTCGGAGCCTTAGCTCCGACGCAAAGCCCTGCGAGAACCGAGCTCTTGCCGCTAAGGAATCTGAAGGCCCCCCGATCAGCCAAGTTGCATCGGGGGCCCTGGCTATCCACGATTCCTGTCCACATGTGAAGCCAACACAAACGCAAGCCGCCAAACCCGATAACACTACGCCTTTAACTTTCCAGGGACCTTTCATCTCTCTGTGTCCTCTTTGCTTTCTGTGAAGAAACTCATTTTCTCGGCGGCATTGCCAACGGGTGAAGCTTCGTTCCTTTGGCGTACTCCAGCTGTCGACTGTTAGCTGGTGACTGTTGGCTGCCTTTTCCTCCTCTGCCGGTATGCCTCGTACAAAACCACTGCCGCCGCCGCTCCCGCATTCAACGATTCCACCTTCGTTGCCATCGGTATGTGAATCCGTCCGTCCGCCGCATGCACCACGTCTTCCGGGAGTCCGGCCCCTTCGTTTCCCACCAGTAGCGCCACCGGCTCGCACCACTCCACTTCCCACGGCGCCATCAGGCCTACGCCCTCTTCATGTGCGCACGACGCCACCGTCGCGATCCCATTCACCTTCAACTGTGCCAGCAGAATCCCTAACGCCATGCCCGTCAAAATCGGCAAATGCAGCGCGGCCCCCGCCGAAGCCCGCAGCGCCTTCGGCGCAAACGGACTCGCCGTTCCACTCTGCCCCGTAGCCGCAGTCACGATTCCCGTAGCTCCGAACGCCGCCGCCGTCCTCAAAATCGTCCCGACATTCCCCGGGTCCTGCACTCCCGCCAATACCACAATCAACGGTGCGCAAGTCCCTTCAGGTGTCGCCAGCACATCCGCCATCTCCACCTTTCGCGGAACCACCAACGCCGCCACTCCTTGCGGGTGCTCCGTATCCGCAATTCCCTCAAACAATCGGTCTGTGGTTCGCAACACTGGAAATCCCACTTCCGCCTTGCCCACCAGAGGCGCCAACCGCTCTCTGTATCTCTCCCCACTCTCGCTGAAGACCACCGCCTCCACGCGGCAACCCGACGCCAGCGCTTCCTCCACCAATCGCACACCCTCCACTCCTACCGCTCCATTCGCTGTAGCCACCCCACCCCGCAGCGCCACGCGAAATTCCCTCAACCAACGATTCTCCCGGCTAGTCAATATCTCAGTGTCAGACCCACCGCGCGCAGCTCTAACCGCCGGCACTCCAGCTTTTCCCCCTCTGCCGTTCTTCATCGCCTCACCCATGCCGCGAGCCTACCAAATTTCTCCGAGACTCTTATACTCTTTTGCCTTTCACTCTTCCTACCGCCTTTCGCCAGACCTCCGCCGACCTGCCCAATGAGAAACCTATCATCCGGAGCGCCTCTGTTGCGCGCGCGAAGGATCTCAGCCTAACGATATAGCCTCCGAACAATCAGCAACCACAGCCCTCCAATATCGGGTATCTAATCACTGATATCCTGCCCCCGTCATTGCGCCCCGTCCACACGTGTGATAATTTCCCACACAGCGGCGAGTTTGCTGCTGGCCGTCGCTCCAGAACAGGGTGGGTACCTTCGATTGTCCGCCGAGATATTGAAGGTTAGTGCCGCGAATCCGGATCCACGGATAATTCGCTACGCCGCAGGCTGGTTAAATCGTGGTTCGGTCATCGCTGTTCCTACGGACACGCTTTACGCTCTCGCCGCCGACCCCGTCAATCTAGCTTCCGTTGAAGAAATTTTTCGTGTCAAAGGACGCCCTGAACACCGCGCCCTGCCCATTCTCATCAACTCCCTCATCTACGCCCAAGTCCTCGCCAAAGATATTCCCGACAATTTCTACCGTCTTGCGCAAGCTTGCTGGCCTGGTCCGCTCACCATTGTCGTCGACGCGTCCAACCGTCTCCCCCTCAAAGTCACCGGCAACACGCGTCGCGTCGCTCTCCGCTGGCCCAGGCACAAAATCGTCAACGATCTCATCGCTGAACTCGGCGTCCCGCTCACCGGCACTAGCGCCAATGTTTCCGGCTCTCCCACTTGCGAGAGTGGCGAAGAAGTCTTCCGCCAGCTCGGCGATCGCATTCCTCTTATTCTGGATGCGGGTGACGTTCTCGGAGCCATGCCTTCCACTATCATCGAGCTTCGTGGTGACCTCTGGTGCATCGGCCGCGAAGGAGCTATTCCCGCCGACGATATCCGCGAAATCCTCGAAGGCGACGACGCTGTCCCCGCCTAATCACAACAGTCTCCGTTACGTCTGTGGCCCTCTGCTGTCCCTCCGGTAAATCTTTCGCTTAAACTCTTCTCTGCACCCTCTGCGGTGAAATTTCCTCTTCACTGTGCCAAGAAATCAAAATCACGACTCCAAACTTCCAACCACCTCTCAAAGACAAATCTTCCCCAGCACTACTGCCTTCTCCGCCCCCGTCGCACTCGTCAAATTCCCCGTCCGCCGGTTCCACGTCTCATACGCCAACAACGCAAAAGCGTACGCCTCCTTCGCCTCCTCCGGCACGCGCAGTTTGGACGACGCCATCACCTCCATCGGCGCCAGCGCCGCGGACAACTGCGCCATGATCAACGGATTCTTCGCTCCGCCCCCTGACACAATCAATTGCTGTACCTTCGTCCTCTTCAACACAAATCTCCTCAACGCATCCACAACCGACGCCACCGTAAATTCCGTCGTCGTGCGGATCAAATCGTTTGGCCCCGCCCCAAATTTCTTCCCGAGCCGCAACAATTCCTGAAAATACGCGCGCCCGTAATATTCCCGCCCCGTCGATTTCGGTGGTCCCAATCGCAAATACGGATCCCGCAGCAATTCCTTCAACACTTTCGCATTTGTTACTCCCTGTCGAGCCAGCTTTGCGCCCCGATCAAATCGCTGCTTCTTCCTCGTGAAGTGCCACACCAGTGCATCCATCAACATATTCCCCGGCCCGGTGTCGAACGCCACCACCTGCCGCGGCGAAGCTCCCGCCGGCAACACCGTCAGATTTCCAATCCCTCCCAGATTCAGCGAAACCCGCCCAATCTTTTCGTCCCGGTACAACAAATAATCCGCATACGGCACCAGCGGCGCACCCTGTCCTCCCACGGCCACATCTGCCACGCGAAAATCTCCCACCGTCGGGATCCCCGTCTCCGCTGCAATAACCGCCGGCTCCCCAATTTGCAGCGTCGACGCCGTGGACCGCCCCAAAAACGATACCGGCCTCCCCTGATGAAAGATTGTCTGCCCATGACTCCCAATCACTGTCACCCGCGAAAGTGCCACGCGAAATTCCCGGCAAGCACTCGTCGCCACGTCGGCAAACACCATCCCCAACCGGAAATTCAACTGACTGATCTCTCCGGACGTGCACGCCGCGCCTTCCGCAATCCTCAGCACTTCTTTTCGCAGTCCATCCGGCATCCGTCGCGAAGCATGCGCCACCAGTCGCGTCCGCAATTTCGGCGGCGCCCCACTCACTTCCGCCAACGCCACATCAATCCCATCCGCCGAGGTCCCACTCATCATCCCCATCACCAGCATCATTTTTTCCTCATGCGCTCGTTGTAACACACCTCCATCCACCGCACGGCCTTTTGTGCCGCCACAGTGTCCAATTTATTTGCTCTTAGGGTTCTCGCTGGGTCGCTACCCGACGTACTTGAGGGTGCCCCATCCTTCGCACCGTTTGCGAAGGGTGGGTTCTTACGCTCTAACGCCACAAAATCTCTTCCTCTTCCTGTTCTTCATGGTGCTCACTTGCCCTTTGCCCGCTCCAAAATGCACCGCATGTCTTCATCCTCGAAATACGCAAGCCTTCCGCCTACGCAGCTAAGAAACGTCCCCATTCCTTGTCCAACAACCGATTTCAGCGCATCAAGCAGCGGCAAGGTTTTTCCGTCAACCTCATCCCATTCCGAGAAACCGTAACAGACCTTCGATGCGCCTTTCTCACGCAATAATTGGTAGATATTCTCAGCATGTTGTGAACTTGCTGAATCGGCACAATCCATCTCGGGTCAAGGTGCTTGAAATGGGCGAACTCTCGTGTGATATCACCACGCCGTTTTGGTTTCACAAGTATTTCCAGGTAGCGATTCTGCCGCTGCGGAAGGAAAAACGCCGTCACCAGCCCGCGTTCGTGATCGTCAGAAAGCAGCTCAGGTTCCACTTTCTCCGTGCCCTCTGCGTCTCCGAGTTAAACTCTTCCTTCCAGCTATCAACTCCCGACTCCTAACTCCCAACGCTCCTGACTGCCTGCTGTCAGTTTCCCCCCACCTGCTTCTTCAACTCCGCCAGCAGATTCAACGCCTCAATCGGCTTCAACTCATCCAAATCCGCCGCCTTCAATCGATCAATCACCGCCCGGTCCAGTGCCGTAAACAACACATTCTGACTCCCATTCCCATTCGCACTAGCACCCGGCGTCAACGTCTCACTCAACTCATGCTCGCTTTGCTCATGCCGCTTCAACACTTCTCGGGCCCGCTCAATCACGCTTCGTGGCAATCCCGCTAAGCGCGCCACCTCAATCCCATAACTCTTATCCGCGCTTCCCGGCTCCACCTTGCGCAAAAAGATAATCTCGCTCGGCGTTTCTTTCACGCTCACATGCACATTCTTTACGGTAGGCAACAGCTCCGCTAATTCCGTCAACTCATGGTAATGCGTAGCAAACAGTGTCCGCGCCCGCGTATGCTTCTGCAGATGTTCCACCACCGCCCAAGCAATCGATAATCCATCAAACGTCGCCGTCCCTCGTCCCACTTCATCCAGCAGCACCAGACTCGCCGGCGTCGCATGATTCAAAATCCCTGCCACCTCGCTCATTTCCACCAAAAATGTTGACCGTCCCCGCGCCAGATTGTCGCTCGCCCCAATCCGCGTGAAAATTCGGTCCGTAATCGGTAATTTGGCCTGCCGCGCCGCCACAAAGCAACCCATCTGCGCCATCAATACAATCAGTGCCGTTTGCCGCAGGTACGTTGACTTGCCTCCCATATTCGGCCCGGTAATCAGCAGCAACTGCTGCCGCCCAGGCTCGAAGCACAAATCATTCGGCACAAAACGCTCGCCCTTCTGCTTCAACAATTCCTCAATTACTGGATGTCGCCCTCCGATGATGAGCAATTCGCCCGTGCCATTGAATTCCGGTCGCACGTAATTTCGGTCCGCCGCCAACTTCGCGAACGATGCCAGCACGTCAAGTTTCGCTATCGCTGCTGCTGTCTTGCGCAGCCGTGAAGCCTTCCCCGCAACGCTCGACCTTACATCCACGTACAATTGACGCTCAATCTCCGATATCCGTTCATCGGCGGCCAGGATCTTCCGCTCATAGTCCTTTAGCTCTAGCGAAGTAAACCGCTCCGCGTTCACGAGTGTCTGTTTCCGCTCGTAATCCGCTGGCGCTAGGTGCAGATTCGGTTTCGAGATCTCAATGTAATATCCAAACACCTGGTTGTACCGGATCTTTAGTGACCCAATCCCTGTCCTCTTTCGCTCTCGCTCCTCCATTGACGCAATAATCGTCTTGCTGTGCTGACTTAAATCTCGCAGCTCATCCAGTTCCGCGTTATATCCCGCCCGTATCACTCCCGGCTCGCTGGCGACTGCGGGCGGCTCCTCGGCAATCGCCTTCTCCAGCAATTCCCGCACGTCCACCAACTCGTCAATCTCTTCATGCAATTCGCGTAACAACTCGCTCCCACCGGTGGGTTTCGGCGTTACGAAGTTTTTCAACACCGGTAACTGGGCCAACGATTTCCGGAGCGCAACCAACTCCCGCGGCATCGCCTGTCCCAGCGTGATCCGGCTCGTCAACCGCTCCAGATCCTGTATCCCGCGCAATTCCTTCCGAATCTCTCCGCGCACCACCGTCTGTTTTACTAAGTGCTCCACCGCGTCCAGCCGCGCTTCAATCGCATCCGGATCAATCAACGGCCGCAACACCCACGACCGCAGCAGTCGCGCCCCCATCCCCGTCACCGTCGAATCCAGCGCCGCAATTAACGTCGTTGGCCCGCTAGACTTTGCTTCCTCCGTGAAAATCGGCGCCAACAATTCCAAATTTCTTACCGATACGGGATCCAGGACAAGAGCATCCTGCTGCTCGTAATACCGGATGCGGTCCAGGTGTTGCAATGCCTCCACGCTAGGTGCATCGTCACCACGCGCCGCGTTCTCGCGTAAGTAATGCACCACTGTGCCCGCCGCGCACATCGCCTGCACATGCGCATCCAGCCCAAACCCCGTCAACTCCGCAACGCCAAACTGTTCCCGCAGAATCCGTTCCGCATAGTCCCGCTGAAAAATCCAATCCTCCAACCGGGACTCCACTCCGCCCGCGCCATCCAGCAGCGTATTCTTCGCTGTTTCGAACAACTGTTGAGGGCGGGGAAGCAGCGTCTCGCGGGGCCGCAACAGTTGCAGTTCGTCCCTCAACTCCTCTTCCGCCCGAGCTCCCTGAAACTCGGTCGCCAGAAACTCTCCGGTCGACAAATCCACCAGCGCTAGTCCTATGATCGTCTTCGCCGTATTCTGCGCCACCGCCGCAAGGAAATTGTTTTCCCGCGCATCCAACACCGCCACATCCGTCGCCGTCCCTGGCGTAATCACGCGCGACACTTCCCGCCGCACCAGCTTTTTCCCTGGTCCCGGCTGCTCCATCTGCTCGCAAATCGCCACCTTGAATCCGGCGCGAATCAGTCGGGCAATGTACCCGTCCGCGGCGTGATACGGCACTCCGCACATCGGAATCGGCTGCCCCTTCTCCCGGTTCCGCGAAGTCAGCGTGATCCGCAGTTCCCGCGATGCAATCATCGCGTCTTCATAAAACAATTCGTAAAAATCCCCCAACCGGAACAGTAGCAGCGCATGCGGGTATCGTGCCTTCACGGCGTTGTACTGCTGCATCAGTGGTGTAGTCGCTTCGCTCATTTGGAGTGCGGCAGCCTTACTGCCGCCTTTGGCCCACTTCCTTTTTCCTCTGGACGCGGGGGTTCTGCTCCCGTTCTCGTTGCCGCCGTTATAATCTCAACTGAACTCAATCTGTAACCTTGAGCCGCCATTTTCTTCGGCGAAAGGGCCGCAACTCCTCGTGTTTTGCTCCCCAACTCTCCGTTCCTTCTGCGTCCCCGCTATTCTCTTTGTGGTGAACTCTTCTTCTCCGAACTCCAGACTCTAGACTCCAGACTGTCAATCTGCTAGTACTCTCCAATTCCCAACTCTCCCAACATAAACGCATAATCCATCGCGATCTCCCTCAGAAAATCATATCTGCCGCTAGCACCTCCATGCCCCGCTCCCATATTCGTCTTCAACAACAACGTGTTCCCATCTGTCTTCATCGTTCTTAATTTCGCCACGTACTTGGCCGCTTCCCAATACATCACCTGGCTGTCATTCCAAGCCGTCTTTACCAGCATTCGCGGATACGCCTTCCTCTCCACATTCGTATACGGGCAATACCGCTTCATATAGAAATAATCCTCTTCCACTTCCGGATTCCCCCATTCCTCGTATTCTCCCACCGTCAGGGGCAGCGTCGCGTCCAGCATCGTGTTCAAAACATCCACAAACGGCACATGACTCACCACCGCATGAAACTTCTCCGGCGCCAGATTTGCCAACGCTCCCATCAGCAATCCCCCGGCGCTTCCTCCCTCGATCACCATTCGTTCCGGCGACGTATATCTCTTCGCCACCAGATAATCTGCGCACGCAATAAAGTCGGTGAACGTATTCATCTTTTTATGCATTCGCCCCGCGTCGTGCCAGGGCTTTCCCAACTCTCCGCCACCGCGCACATGTGCAATCGCATAAACCATCCCGCGATCCAGCAAGCTCAACCGGTTCGAACTGAAAATCACCGGCATTGACAATCCGTAGCTCCCATACCCATACAGCAGCAGCGGCGCGCTTCCATCTCTCACGGTGTTCTTCCGCCTCACCAGCGACATCGGTATCAGCGTCCCGTCTGCTGCCTTCGCGTGCAAACGTTCACTCACATAGTTTGCCGAATCAAAATCATCACCCAGCACCGGTTGCTGCTTCCGCAAAATCCATCGTCCCGTTTTCACTTCATAGTCATACACGGATCGCGGCGTCACCATCGACTCATACTGAAACCGGACTATCTCCGTGTCGAATTCCGGATTCGTCCCCAACATCGCGTTGTACGCTGGCTCCGCAAAGATCAACCTTTGCGACGCCGCCAAGGCGCTCCGCGCCTCGCGTGTCAAATCGATAATGCGCAAATGCGGTAGCCCATCCTCGCGTTCCGTCACTACCAGATGCGTTCGAAACGCCTCTAGTCCCGCTAGCATCACCCCCGGTCGGTTCGCCATTACTTCATGCCAACGCGATCGCACCGGGTCTTCTACTGGCGCCGTCACCAACCGGTACGTTCTTCCGCCACTATTCGTTCTTATGAAAAACACTCCACCGGCAGCATCTCTGGCGCTTCCGGGATGGTGATCTACGTAGTACTCATGCTCGTCCTCGCGTTCCGCCACCAACTGAAACCCGCTGAACGGCGAATCCGCTCGCAGATACCGCACCTCGCTCGTTGTATGGCTATGGATCACTAAAAACAGGTACGCTCCACTCCTACTCCTCTCCACATCCATCCGAAACCGCTCATCCCGCTCCTCATAAATCAATTCATCTTTCCGTTCCTTATCTAGAGGCTGTGAACTGAATTCATGCCTCCACAACTGGTTCGACCTCTTCGTTACCTCATCTTCCGTCACATAAAACAGTGTTTGGTTATCCATCGCCCAACCAACACTCGTCACCCGCTCCACCCGGAAGTTGTAGGGATCGCCTTCTGAGGCGGTCCGGTCGCGTTCCCCTGCCCCCGCGCTCCCGACGAGTCGCCCTGTCCGCAGATCCTTCACTTCCAGCACATATTGCCGGTATCCCGTCGTGTCCGTTGCATATGCCAACCATCGGTCATCATCACTCACCTCAAAAATCCCCAGCGCCATGAACGTATGCCCCACCGCCAGTTCATTTAAATCCAGCAGCACTTCTTCCTCGGCTTCTCCTTTGGCGATTGCACCTTCGTTCCCGGCAGTCCCGATGCTTTGTGCTGAGGCTGGCCTACCCGCCGCGTCGTTTGCCAAGGACAGGTCTTCTCTTTGCTTCTCCGAGCCAAACCGTTGCCTAACTTCCGCCCGCAACTCCGCCAGCAACCTATCTTCGTCCAAGCTCCGTGCCCTCTGCGTCTCTGCACTCCCTTCTTGACTCCTGATCGCTGATCGCTGGTCCCTTTCCGTCGCCTCTTTCTTTCGACAATAGATCGGATACTGCTTCCCCTCCTCTGTTCGCGTGTAATACGCGTACCCCCGCAATCGGTATGGCACACTCAAATCCGTTTGCTGTATCCTCCCCAGCATCTCCTGATACAGCTTCTCCTGAAACTCCTCCGTCCCCTTCATCTCTACATCCGCGTATGCGTTCTCCGCCTCCAGATACGCCCTCACTCGCGGATCCTTCCTATTCTTCATCCACGCGTAGTGGTCTACCCGCCGGTCGCCATGAATCACGTGTTCCACTGGCTCGCGTTCCGCTAACGGCGCCTGCATCCTCGTTCCGCCAGAGCTCCCCACGGCTGCACCTCTCACGTTCCCGCGCCCAGCTCCCGCACTACCATCGAAGTCTATTCGAGCATTCATTAAGGAAAACCCTACCCTCTCGATTTTCAAATCGTTTTTCACCCTATTTGAATAGTCGGAATCTCGCGCAGCGGCCCGGAACCAGCCAATCGAGGCGCTACTGATGCAGTTGCGGGTCTTGGCCTACCCTGAAGCAAGAACGGACCCGCGAGCACTCTGATCGGCTAAACTCGTCACCTTTGGATCGCCCCAAAAGGGAAGCCCCTTTTCGCTCCCCCTAGCACCAAAGCAATCCCATAGCCCGCTATCCTAACCCACCTCCCCGGTTCTTTGTACCCCCGCCTGGTCATCCTCCCGCGTACCTGAGGAAATTCTCCTTCCTCTGCCCCTTCTCCTCCCATTCGCACATTCCGTGGCCCTCTGGCGTCCTGATATCTCAATATCTGATAACTGATATCTGCCTTACAATCTCCTCATGCCTCCCGAAATCGAAATCAAGCTCCGCATCCAGAACCCAAAATCCTTTCTACGCACGCTAGCAAAGCACGGCGCCAGGCCCGTCTCCCCGCGTGTCCATGAACTGAATCTCCTCTTCGATACTCCCGACGGTGGCCTTGCCAAACACGGCCAACTCCTCCGCATCCGCACCGAATCTCCCGCCCCGGCGGTAAAAGGGAAGAAACGAGCCAGCAAGAAATCCTCTGAACGCTATCTCCTCACCTTCAAATCTCCCCCCGAACAACTCGCCATTGGCACTGTCTCTTCTCCTTCCAGTCAGCATCACAAGGTCCGCGAAGAACTGGAAACCGTCCTTACTGACGCCTCTGCCCTTCAGAAGATCTTCGAAGGACTCGGCCTTCGCGGGTGGTTTCGTTACGAAAAATTCCGCACTCCCTATAAACTTCCCGCCCGCGACAGGTGGGCCACAGATCTCCTCATCGATTTCGACGAGACCCCCATCGGCACCTTCATTGAGCTCGAAGGCCCCCACCAAGCCATCGACCAAGCCGCACGATTACTCGGTTTCCACCCCCGAGACTTCATCACCAAGAACTACCTGGTCCTCTATCTCGACGACTGCAAGCGCCAAGGTCTTCAACCCTCCCACATGCTCTTCCCTCACTCCAAATAACTCAGGCGTGCGATGGTCTGTTTACGCTGAGCGCTTTTGCCAAAATGCCGCCTCTGGCAAACCCGTCATACAGGAATCTCTTTTCGATCCCAAGAGGCGCCCAAATTCCATTTGCGTCCCTGTATCCTGCACAATTTTCTACATTCTCACTTCTTTCTTCTTGACAACTCCGCGCACCGAGGTTTATTCCTAACCTCGGAGTGAATTTTCTCTGATGAGCGCGTCTAGCGAACTCGAACCTCACCCTAGGTTCCCCAGGATGAAGTTCCGCCCCTCGTTTGCATTGTGCGCACGCGAAGGGACCGCTCAGCCGGTCTTTTGTCTGGCGTCGGCGTTCGTCGTCCGGCCAAACCTCAGCACCGCCCTCCAGAGAGGGTGTTCCCGATTTTTGGCCATCAGAGGACTCATCCCCGGGTAGCATCTCCTCATTCTCGGACTTGCCTACCCGCGTCGGTCCCCACCGGTCGCGGGTTTTTTGTTTTGCTCGCGGGCGGCACGTCTGTTTTCTGGAGAGAGATGGCGTCAGCTCTGTGGTCTTTAGCTGCTCCACGAGTCGTCATCCCGAGCGTGGCGAGGGCTCTCTCTTGATGATTTGTGTAGTCCGGTTTTCCGGCTTCCCGATATCTGATATCCCATATCCCGAAGCCTCGCTTTACTTGAGCACCCCAAACTCCGCCAACGCGCCCACGTCGGCAGAAAGGACAGACTCGCGACCTCATGCTCTACGCCACCGAATTAATGGGCGCCGCTGCCTACGACTCGCAATCCAATTACGTCGGCCGGGTCCGTGAATTTTTCATCGAGCCTGCCGAACAGCCGAATCGCGTTTCCCATTTCCTGATTTCCCGCGGCCGCTTTCAACCTCTGGTTGCGCGCTACGATCAGGTTGCCAAAGCTGCTCCCGGACGCATCGATCTCAACGTCTCCGAGCGCGCCCTTGCCGCCTATCAGCCCAACGAAGCCTGGCTGGCCGTCCAAAAAGACCTTCTCGACCAGCAAATCATCGATACCTCCGGTCGCAAGGTAGTCCGCGTCAATGACGTCGATCTCACCGAATTCCCCACTAACGAACACGTTGAACTCCTCATTGCACAGGTCGATGTCGGCGTTCCTGGAGCTGTCCGCCGCCTTCTCCAGGGACTCGCCCCGTCCAGCCTCGTACGCAAGCTACAAAGCAAACTCCCGCAGCGCTCCATCCGCTGGGAATTCGTCAATCTCATCGAGCCGGATCCCCTGCGTCGCGTCAAGCTCCGCATCACGCATGAAAAACTCGAAGATCTCCATCCCGCCGATCTCGCGGAGATGATGGAAGAACTCTCCGCCGCCGAGCGCCAGGGCATTATCGCCTCTCTCGACGAAGAAACCGCCGCCGCCGTCCTCGCGGAACTCGACGAGCGCCTCACCACGCAAATTGTCGAAAAACTGGACCCGGAAAAAGCCGCCGACATCATCGAAGAAATGGCCCCCGATGCTGCCGCCGACCTGCTCGCCGATCTTCCAAAAGAAACTTCCGAGGAACTCCTCGAGGAAATGCCCAATCAAGAAGCCAACGATGTCCGCGAACTCCTCGCCTTCGATCCCTCCACTGCCGGCGGCATGATGAACACCGAATTCGCCTTCGTCAGTGAATCCTCCACCCGCGAAGAAGTTCTCCAGTGGCTCCGCAAACAGGAATTCAATCTCGAACAGCTCGACACCATTGTAATCCTCGATAAACTGGGCCACTTTGCCGGTGCTGTTCCGATCGCTCGGATCCTCCTTGCCGCTCCCGAACAGCAGATGACTGAACTCAAGACCGACCCGCTCGTATTCATCTCTGCCGATTCCCACGAAAAAGACGTTTTCGAGCTCTTCGACAAATACAATCTCCGCATGCTCACCGTCCTGGCCAACGACAATCGTCCCATAGGCGTCATTACTGTAGACGACGTAGTCTCCCGCCTGGTGAACGCATGACCTCCGCCCTTGGGAGTACGGCGGCTAGCCACTGCTTTTGCGGTGTCATCTTGAGCGAAGCGAAGGACCTCAACCCGCGTGTCTTGCCTCTCAATTCTCCGTTCCCTCTGCTCAACCTCTGTCCCCTCTGTGGTGAACTCTTCGCGTTCGTTCCTTCTGTGATGAAATTCTTCTCTTTTTCGTCGTGCGCCGCTCCCTCTCGCTTCCTGGAATCTGATATCCGATATCTGATATCAACTCTTACGCAGCCTCTGCCCTCATGACCCTCTCCTCCATTAACGCGACCATCGACCGCCTTCGCGCCGCCGTCCTTCGCTTCTTCTCTCGAGGCAATCAATGGCGCCACCGCTTCTTCCTCTTCCTCGCCGTCATCGGCCCCGGCATTATCACCTCCAACGTTGATAACGACGCCGGTGGTATCGCCACCTATACTCAAGCGGGCTCCGCCTACGGCTACACCCTCCTCTGGTCCCTTGTACCCATGACCATTGCTCTCTATGTCACTGAGGAAATGTGCGCCCGCATGGGCGTCATCACCGGCAAGGGTCTCTCTGACTTAATCCGTGAGGAATTCGGCTTTCGCTCCACCTTCTTCGTCATGATCACCGGCTTCCTTGTCGACCTTGGCAACGTCGTCGCCGAATTCGCCGGGGTTGCCGCCTCCATGCAAATTTTCGGCGTGAGCAAATACGTTTCGGTCCCGATTGCCGCCATCCTTGTCTGGGTTCTTGTCTTGAAAGGGAATTACCGCCAGGTTGAAGTCGTTTTCCTTGTCGCTTGCGTTTTCTACCTGACCTATCTTTTCTCAGCCCTCTTCGCTCATCCGGATTGGCTCCTCGCCGCGCGTATGACCGTTGTCCCCAGCATCCATTTCGACACCGGCTATCTCATCACCCTCACCGCTTTAGTCGGAACCACCATTGCGCCATGGCAATTTTTCTATCTTCAAGCCGGCTTCGTCGAAAAAAAGGTCGGCCCGCGCCAATATCCTCAGGCCAGGCTCGACGTTCTTTTTGGCAGCATCTCCTGCATGGTCATCGTTTTCTTCATCATCATCTGCACTGCCGCCACACTCCACGCTTCCGGTCTCACCAACATCACCGACGCTGCCGAAGCTGCCAAAGCGCTCATCCCTCTGGCAGGGAAGTGGGCGGGCATTACTTTCGCCTTTGGACTCCTCAACGCCTCACTCTTTGCTGCCACCATCCTTCCGCTCTCCACTGCTCACGTCATCTGTGAAGGCCTCGGCTTCGAAGCCGGCCTCGACCACAAATTCAAGGAAGCTCCCGCGTTCTACTGGCTGTATACCATCCTCATCCTCGTCGGCGGCGGCATCGTCCTTCTCCCCAACGCCCCACTCTGGAAAATCTTCATCTTCTCCCAGGTCGGCAATGGCGTTTGGCTCCCGATCGTCGTCATCTTCATCCTCCTGCTCATCAACCGCAAAGACCTCATGGGCGAACACACCAACGGCATCCTCTTCAACCTCATCGCCTGGGTCACCGCCATCTTCATGATCATCCTCACCTTCGTCCTCGTCTTCCAAGCGCTCTACCAAGCCTTCCACTCTCCGGTCACCTGACCTCAGTGGCGCAGCTACCTTGGAATGCGGCGGCTCGCCGCCGCTTTTGAGTTCCCAGCCATTTCTCCCAAATCCAGGAGGCCACACCAATAAAACCGGCTGTCATCCCGAGCCCGCGTACTCTTCCTTTATTTCCTTCACCTTCTTTACCACTTTCTCCTTCCCTCGCGACCGTCTCCTTTACTTCCTTGCCACTCTCACCACCTTCTTAATTGCATCCCCCACCCTCCCCGTGTTAACTTTGCGCCGTAAAGAGGATTCACCCGGAAGCCATCGTGTCCCACTCCCGCAGCCATCTCGTCATCCCAGAAACACTCGGTCCCGTCACCGCCGAAGAAGCGCACCTGCTCGAAAAACTCGATCTTTCGCGCCTCCCTCGTCACATCGCCATTATCATGGACGGCAATGGCCGCTGGGCCCAGAAACGCCATCTCCCCCGCGTCGCCGGACACCGCGCTGGCACGCAATCTGCGCGCATGGCCATCGAAACCTGCGCGCGCTTCCACATCGAGGCCCTCACCCTCTACGCTTTCTCCGTCGAAAACTGGCGCCGCCCCAAGACCGAAATCGAATTTCTAATGCAACTTCTCCGCGAATATCTCCGCAAGGAAATGCCCCTCCTCCAGAAAAACAATATACGCATGCGCTTCCTTGGCCGCGCCGACGAACTCCCCGAAGCTGTCCAGAAAGACACTCGCGAAGCCACCGAAGCAACCGCCAAAAACACCGGTATGGTCCTCGCCATCGCCCTCAATTACGGTGGCCGCGCCGAAATCGTCGACGCCATGAACTCCATCCTCGCCGAACGCAATGGCCACGGCGGCTCACCCATCACCGAGGAGCAACTCTCCCAGCATCTCTACACCGCCGATCTACCGGATCCCGATCTCCTCATTCGCACCAGCGGCGAAATGCGCGTCAGCAATTTCCTTCTCTGGCAAATTGCCTACGCCGAAATCTTGGTCACGGAAACCCTGTGGCCCGATTTCAATCGCGCCCGCCTCTTCGAAGCCCTCCTCGATTACCAAAAACGCGAACGCCGCTATGGCGCCATCGCCAGCCCCCCAGCCTCCGCCGCCCGCTGACTTTGCAGTGCGGCGGCTTGCCGCCGCTTTCATGGTCGCCGCAACACCACACCCCGTCATTCTGAACGGAGTCCGCGGAGTGAGGAATCCCTTTACGGTCTGACGCTCCAATCGTTCTTCTCTTAAATTGTTCCGCGCGAATTCAGCTGCGCAACAAGATTCGAGCTCATCCTGAGCGCGCGTTCTGTGCGCGAAAAAAACCTCAACAACCGTGCCGTGTTTCCCAACCCTGAATCCTCCGCCCTCTTCGCGGCTCCCTAACTCTCCAACTCTTCTCTGTGTACTCTGTGGTGAAACGCTTCTCCCCTCCGCTCTCTGCTATCTGATTGCTGATATCTGCTATCCTTCTTTTCCATGACCGGCACGCGCGTCCTCACCGCACTCGTTCTCATCCCCATCGTCATCGCCCTCGTGCTCTTTACCCCGACCTGGGCCGTCGCTCTTGCCACCGCCATCATCACCGTCCTCGCCCTCCGCGAATATTTCGCCCTGGGCGACGCCATCGGCCACCGCGCCTACCGCCTCTGGACCGTCTTCTCAGCTCTCCTTCTTATCTGCGTGCAATGGAATGCGATTCCCTTCAAAACTCCCGCGGCCAGTTTCGTTCTGTTTGGCAAAGATCATTTTTATCGAAGCGAGGCGCCATATTCATTTCTGGTTCTCTTGGTGTTTGTTCTCGGTCTCGCTGTCCTAACCCTTTTTACTCGCCGCCCTCTAGTCGAATCTCTACCTGCGGCAGGCATCTCCTCCAGCGCTCTACTCCTCGTCGCATTTCCTCTTTCTTTCGCGGTGCGTCTTCACGGAATCGGTACTCCTATGGATGGCCCACGCCTCCTCTTTTTCGCCTTAGCCATCACCTGGGCCGCCGACACCACTGCCTATTTCGTCGGTCGCGCCATCGGCAAACATCCCCTCGCCCCGCACATCTCCCCCAACAAAACCTGGGAAGGCTCCATCGGCAGCATCGTCGGCTCCCTCATCGTCGCCTATGCTTTTCAGTATTGGCTGACAATCCCGCTCCCGCATCTCCTCGCCATGGCGACTCTCGGCAACGTCGCTGGACAAATGGGCGACCTCCTCGAATCTGCCTACAAGCGCTCCGCCGGCGTGAAGGATTCCGGCTCTTTGCTCCCCGGCCACGGCGGCATCCTCGACCGCATCGACGCCCTAATCCTCTGCATTCCCGTCATCTGGTACTATTTAGTGTTGGTGAACCCCTCCATGTAGCGGAGGCTTTACGCCTCCGTCTTGGGGTCGCCATTCTCTGGCCTCCTGATATCTGATCGCTGATATCTGATATTCCTGCGTTAAGCTACTATTCATGAATCAACCACAAAACCATTGGACGGTCCGGACGCGCCCATGAAATCCCTCTCCATCCTCGGCTCCACCGGCTCCATAGGACGCCAGACTCTCAGCGTCGTCGAATTCCTCCCCGATCAATTCAGAATCGTCGCACTAGCCGCCGGCAATAATCTGGTCGAACTCCTATCTCAAATCGAACGCCATCATCCTGAACTCGTCTCTGTAGCAACGCCTGAACTTGCCGACGATCTCTCCCGCCGCCTCCGCGAAAAGAATCTGCCCCACCGTCCACAGATCCACTACGGAGCAAAAGGCATGCTCGCTGTCGCCACTCACCCTTACGCCGAAATCGTTCTCTCCGCCGCTGTCGGCGTAGTCGGCCTCGAGGCCACCTACGAAGCCGTGAAACTTGGCCGCACCGTGGCCCTCTCCAACAAAGAAGTCCTGGTCGCCGCAGGCGAACTGGTCATGGCCGCCGCGGCAAAATCGGGCAGGGAATTACTCCCCGTCGATTCCGAACACAACGCGGTCCACCAGTGTCTCAGGGCCGGTCGCCGCTCCTCTGGTAGCGCCGAAATCCTGCGGGATTCCGGTTCTTTAGGGGGTCGGAGCTTCAGCTCCGACATGCCAGCCCAAATTAAAAACGGCGCTTCAGCGCCTGAGGATTCCGCCTCTTCGCTCGCCACTCACCACTCGCCGCTCACCACTGCTCTTTACCCCGAAGTCCGCCGCATCGTCCTAACCGCTTCCGGCGGTCCTTTCCGCAAAACGCCTCTGGCTCAACTAGCAAACGTCACCGTCGATCAAGCCCTCGCTCATCCCAACTGGAAGATGGGCCACCGCATCACCATCGATTCCGCCACCATGATGAACAAGGGTTTCGAGATCATTGAAGCTCGCTGGCTATTCGACATGCGCCCCGACCAAATCGACGTCATCATTCACCCTCAGTCTGTCATTCATTCTTTCGTCGAATTCGTCGACGGTGCCGTCCTCGCACAACTCGCCCCGCCAGACATGCGCATGCCCATCCAATATGCGCTCACCTATCCCGACCGTGTCCCCTCGCAACAGGTGCAGCTCGACTGGTCCAAACTCCGCCGCCTCGACTTCGAGAACGCCTCCACCCGCCGTTTCCCTTGCCTCCGCTTGGCCCGTGAAGCCATGAAAAAAGGTGGCGCGCTACCCTGCGCCCTCAACGCCGCCGACGAGATAGCCGTGGCCGCCTTCCTGGAGCACCGCCTTCCATTCTCAGGCATTCCCGAAGTAGTCGAGTCCGTCTTAGCGAAGACTCCCCACACCAAATTCAACACCATCAACGATGTTCTCGCAGCCGATGCCGAAGCCCGCCGCCAAGCCCGCGAAGAAGTAACCCGCCTCTCCGTCCACGCCTGACACATGTGGTCGCGGGTCTCCAGACCCGCTAGCATGCGCCAAACCCCGCGATCCTATGCAACACCCGTCATCCCGAGCGCAGCGAGGAATCCCTCTGCGATCTGTGCGTCAAGCTACCAAATACGTTGTCATCCTGAACGAAACGAAGGACCTCAACCTACCCGTCTTGACTCCCAACAAACCTCGACTCCCAACCACCTCACCCGTCGCTACCCTTTCCCCTTGTCCCGCATCTAACAAATGCGTCGTGCCATTCCCGGCACAATGCGGACCGATCGGCGCTCTGCCTTGTCACGGCGATTTGCTACAATGATCTGACGGAGTTACTCGCTCTAATGAACATTCTTATCGGCCTGGTCGTACTCGGCGTCATCATCCTCGTTCATGAATGGGGACACTTCATCGTCGCTCGCCTCTTCGG
>Ga0074045_10001331_pt1 | contig 23912 bp, 23 predicted proteins | sample BogForMeECP23OM2_FD_94442 | JGI IMG/M metagenome (GOLD analysis project Ga0074045, IMG submission 94442) | Bog forest soil microbial communities from Calvert Island, British Columbia, Canada - Bog Forest MetaG ECP23OM2 | ecosystem: Environmental > Terrestrial > Soil > Wetlands ... | reverse complement strand
GAATACCCGGCCTGCTGTGCCCACAACCCTGACGGAATCGTCAACGCCGTGAGCAAACCGAATAACAAGAGTGCTTTTTTCATGTTGTCCTCCTTAACCTTCTTTTATGATTTGTGCGACGTTGCTGAATACCGTTGTTTCTTTTTCTGCAGTAAGGCTGTTGTTGCGGAATGAGGGGGGAATTCGAGTCGGCTAATGTACTTCTTATCCTGGAATTCCCCCGACAACCGTATGAATGCTGATGTGTTCTTCGGCTCAGTTAGTGCCACCGGAGGACACAGTACCTTGATCTTTCATCTGCGCCAACGCGACCATCGTCCGCGGTAACGCAAAGGTATAAATGCCTCCCGGCGTGTCAGCCTCGCTCAGGAAGTACTTGCCTCCCACATGCTCGAAGCTAAGCTTCGGTTGCCCGGCAGGGGTTCCACCGATAGCTATAGGCACAACAAAAGCTCCGTTGTCGTAGGTGCTAACTGTTATGACCGAATGTGCGCTAACAGAGAGGCGACCGACCGTGTAGGTGCCGGCAGGCAGCGTCGTGCCTCCAGCAACGAACTCAAACGGAACTTTTACACGAACTCCCTCGGTGTCCTGAGCGCGGGCACTTATGCCCAACCCAAACAGACATGTCAGAGTAAGTGCGGCTGTCAAATACGATTTCTTCATGATTTCTCCTTATTAAATGGTGTTACTGTTTTCATTGGTGATTAACAGTGATCGTGAGAGACCTCATTTCACAAGTCTGTTCTTAGCCTCATTTATCACTGTTTTCACAACGTATGAGAGTTAGACGCGGCCATTAAGGGCGAGATGCGGACTGGATGTCATTTGATTGTCAACTCTTTGTCGAGATCTCGTAAATACGTAGCAGGAACATCACTAACAGTGCTGCGACGGAGAGTGGGGGAGAGCTACGAGGTACTGCCTGGCTATATCAGCGTGAATCAAATATTACTGAGGTAACGGCTGTTGTTCTCAGTGGCTGGCGCAGTGGTCGCCGCATGCATCTCAGGCTCGGCAACATTGATCGAGTGTGTCCTCTCCATCGCGTTGCGCAAGCATTCGGCAAAAAGGCCGGGAATCCGACCTGTTTGTCCGCCTGAAGGGAATAACTTCGCTCGCGCAAAGTGTGTCTGCTTGCTGAAGTACTTGTTCAGGCCTTCGCGAAGCTGCAGCCGGGCTCGCAATAGCCGCGCCTTCACTGCCGTCTCGCTCACGTTCAGCACTTCTACCGTCTGATCTATTGTGAGACCTTCAATATCCCGCAGCACAAAGACGGTCCGCAAGATTGGGCTTAGCTGTTCCAAGCAGTTGATCAGGATGCCTCGTAATTCAGACGCCCAGTAGAGCTGTTCCGGATTAGGAGCCCAGTCCGTGACCTCTTTTGGAAGCGCGTCACCATCGGCCTGAAAATCCTCGTCCAGGGAAGCCTCTCTTGTGGTGCGTTGTCTGCGCAGCTTCATCAGCGACTGGTTCACGGTGATGCGAAAGAGCCAGGTTGAGAATTTGGAATCCTCGCGGAATGCGTTCAGGTTTTGGTAGGCCTTCAAAAATGCTTCCTGAACTGCGTCTTGCGAATCTTCCCTGTTGTGCGTGATGCTTTGAGCAATTCGGAGAAGTTTGCGATCGTATCGCTTTACGAGTTGCTCGAAAGCGGCAACATCCCCATTCTTGGTGGCGTGGACAAGGTCCAGGTCATCATTTGCCACTTCCCTCACAGCGAATTGTGCCGAGTCTATAGTCATATTCGTGCACTTGACGCGACAAAGCGTGGTTCCCCAGCGCGCTGCCGACGCCCTCTAGAAATCAGCGATCACTGCACCACGACTTTGCCAGTCATCTTCGGGTGAATCGTGCAGTAGTAGGGATACGTTCCTGCCTTGGTAAACGTGTAGGAGAATTTTTCATCCGTGTCCAGTACTTTGGACTTGAAAACACCCTCTGTACTGACCGACGTATGGGGAATGTCGTCAGCGTTTGTCCAGGTAACGGTCGTCCCGACAGGCACGGTGATCGTCTGCGGCCCGAAGACGAAATTATCGATTTTCACCGCCGCCGATGCGGCGGTGGGTTCTGCATTCGCCGGCACGCTGGATGTTCCTGCCAACAACATGATCCCAATCAACACCGGTACTGCGACGCCTGCAATCCAAACTTGCTTCTTCTTCATGATTTTGTTCCCCTTTGATTTGATCTCCTAAGACATTGATCTTGCTTTGCAACCAACCCCTCGGGTGCCCCAGCCCCAAGGGCAATTTAAGTGACGAGTGGCGAATCGACGACTGCCAGGCTGCGACCGCTCACCAAGTAATTCACGTCAGTGATCCCCAACACCTTCTGCAACTGGTCGGCGGGCACCTTCATGGGTCCGGCTGATGGAGCTGATCCTGGCGCAGGTTGGGGGAAAGCGGTCGACATCGCGGTGTGGAATGAAACCTTGCCTTCCACCTTCTGCATGATCTGGTGAATGTGCCCGTTCAGCACCGTGACTGAACCGAAGCGCTTCACGTAAGACAGGGCCTGTTCACTGTCATCGGTTCCCCAGCCCCAGTCGGGATAGATGGTCCACAGCGGAATGTGCGCGAAAAGCACAATCGGAGTGCTCGCAGAGCGGCCCTTGAGATCGTTCTCCAGCCACTCCAGTTGTTCGTTACCGAGCGATCCCATGCCCCCTGCTTTCAGATTGGCAACATTTACGAGACCAACAAAATGCACACCTTTGTGATCAAAGCTGGACCATCCCGTGCCCTTGGTACCCTTCCCATAGCGCTGAAGATATTGCTCGCCGTTGTCGGTCAGCATGTCGTGCTCACCCGGCACAAAGTAGATTTGTTTCGCGGATGACCCTTTTAATACCTGGTCCAGCGTGTCGAACTCACTCGGCTTAGAGAGCTGGCTCAGATCACCGGTGTGAATAATGAAATCCGGCTTTTGGGGCATGGCGTTGATCTTGTCGATCGCCGTTTGCAGGGTAGCCGTGACATCTGGATTGGCCGGTTTGTTGAAGCCGATGTGACTATCGCTGATCTGTACAAAGGTGAAGTCCGCGCCTTTGCCGGCATCTTTGCCGTAGCCCTTGGCGAAGGCCCGAGACACCGGAATGCCGCCGCTCATGGTCCAGACAAGGCCTGTACCCGCCCATGCCATGCACTTCAGGAATCCGCGGCGATCGACTCCATCGTTGTTGAGGTCTTGTAACGTCTGATCGATAAGATCTTTCTTTTTGTCGGGCATTTGTCCTCCGTGGTTTGTGACGTTCAGAGTTGATAACTTGCATAAGCCGCTTTTATTCCCGTCGCACGTAGCAAAATAATTTGCGCGATGGTTCGGCGGCGTATTTCCTTCGACGACTCCCGGAAGAGAGCTGGCAGGGACATTCCTGCGAATCAGATTGACCTTTTACCAGTCGGTCAAACACTAAGACTCTCGAGAAACAAGAAGGCGGAGGGCCTCCGGTGCCCTCCGCCTCTACTGGCCAATGCCAGAACTAGAAATCCCGGCCAGTCGCGGTGTGGATAGCCAAAGTATCAACAATTGAAAAGTCCCCGACAATCCAGATGTTGCCCGCTGATGGAACAACTCCGGCAAACGGAAGATCATTCCATCCCAGTTGCAAAAGCCATGTCATCTGGTGCCCGATCCGTCGGCCGCAAAGTAGCGAAGGAACGTGGATAAGACCTTCAACGCTTCTCCTTCGAATCGTTCGTGGGGAAGCTGAACGCCCCCTGAAGCCTTCTACGTGAGAGCAGTGTCGCAGGCAGTCTTAAAGAAAAGCCGCGAAGCCTCGAAGGAAACAAGGCTCCGCGGTACCTCGGCCTGCAGTGCGTGGTCCAGGTTACTGTTGAATCTCGAAGACAACGCCGCAACCACCCGGCATGTTGCCGGGACAACCTGTTTTGTCGACGTCGAAATCGCCGCCTGCCGATGCCGAACCAAAGACGTTGCCGTTAGCATCCACTGCAACGTGGTCATCCAAAGGCTCAGCTCCGTCGGTCGAACCGAGGAAAGCATACAGAATCGTCTCATCCCAAATGGTTCCGGTGGCATTGGGAGTCAGCTTGTAGACAACGCCACAACCGATGGGGACTGAGCCGCCGACGCAGACGGTGGTGGTACCGCCGCCGTTTTGAACCGCGCCGTATAGATTCCCGGCAGCGTCAAAGGTCAGTCCGTTGAAGGGATTGAGCCCATCTGTGCCGCCATCAAATTGGTGGATTACACTCTCTGTGACTTTTCCGCCGCCTTCAGGCGTCAGCTTGAACACTAATCCGCCCAAGTCATTTCCTCCGTTTACGGTCGTCCCGTACAGATTGCCCTCCTTGTCGATGACTAGGTTGGTAACGGGATTGAAGCCGGTGCTGTTGTCCGAGAAACTAAACAATGTGCTCTCGGTCCAGGTCCCGTTCGTATTGGGCGTCAGTTCAAATACCGTGCCGCAAACATCGTCGGCTCCGCATGTCGAAGACTTGCTATGGCCGCCCACCTGCGTCGTGCCCCAAAGGTTGCCGGACTTGTCAAATACGAGGCCTCCCAAAGGATTGCGGCCATCTTCGTTCTCTCCGGTGAACCTGTGGATCACGTTCTCCGTAAATGTCCCGTTTGCATTGCGCGTCATCTTAAACACCGTGCCGCAACCGTGGTTGCAGAAGGTGTTGTTCACGCCACCTCCGCCAGAGGCAGTGGCGCCAAAGAGATCGCCCGCCTGGTCAAGGATTACAAACCCACTCGAGCTGCATCCATCGCTGTTGCCCCCCTGGAACTTATGGAGGATAGTCTCGGTCCAGGCCCCACCCGTGGTTGCGGGAGGTGTCAGTTCATAGACGATGCCGCAGCCACCAATCCCGCCACTCGACGTAGTGCCGTAAAGATTGCCCGCCGCGTCGAAGACCACGCTGCCGGCAGGATTACCACCATCTCCCTTAGCCTGCGAAAAAGCGTGAATCGTTTGGAATGTAAAACCGCCGCTCGCATCCGGCGTCAATTCGAAAACCGTGCCGTCCCCGAACTCTGGCGAGCCACCTGTGTCGGTCGTACCGTAAAGATTTCCTTTCGCGTCGAAGGTCAGGCCCGCAAATGGAAAGCTACCGTCACTTTTGTTGATAAAAGTGTGCAATACCGTCTCTTGAGCTGCGCACAAGGAACTGGCCGCAAGCCCCGTCGCTACCACCGCCACTGCTAGCCCTTTGTTCAGGGCGGTCCAACACTTTCCGTAGTTCATATGAAATGTAGCTTTCTTCATTGCGCTTTCCTTTGTATTTGATTTTTGGTTCAGAGCAGCCGTACCAGTAGGGTTCTTACTTCCCGGGCCGATCCGAATGTCTGTCAGTGTCGATAACTGGCGAGCAATGCGTTTATTCCAGGCCTCTTGCCGATAACTCGTTAGTTGTCTGCGAATTGTCTGCGAGATGTAAAAGCTGCGGACGCTCTTAATAAACGGTTACCTTAACAACCACAAGGCGAGCGCTAGCCAGAACGGGGTCACCGCCAGGAGCGCACTTCTGATTCCCCGCGCCAATGCTTTAACTTCGGAACACACTATTTCACGATCCCGGTCGTCGCACGCGCTCCTTTGCGCAACGAACTCCAACAGCTCGACCTCGGCCGTGCGTGTCGGGGATTTCTGCGATGTGCTTTCTACATTTACCGTCATAAATGAATCCTTGCTATGCCGGGCCCATCCGTTGCCTTGTCCTTGTATAAATTCCTGAGATGAGATCTTGTCGGAGCACCTTAACTGGGGAGATTCACACCGCTCAGGAACCCGCCCAAATGCCCGGTCAGCGCTACAACGGCAACTGCCAGCAGCTCAATCGCAAAGCGATAACTCGGCAAGTGAACACTCCGTCGCCGCGCGCTGAAATGTACCCACCACACCAGCCAGATCATTGCCGTTGAAACACACGCCAGAACGAGGTGCAGCAGCAAGATGCCCTTCAGTTTCTGTCCCTCGAGTTGGAACTGCCACGCGAGTAGCCCAGTAGCGAGAACCGGAACAGTTGAAATCGCAGCCACCAGCAAGTTGTAGTAGGCCGCCATCGCCAAGCCGCGTTGCTTCGTCCATTGCGCGATCAGGTCGAACGCCACCGCCGTGATGAACAAGGCGATCGGAAAATGGATCAGCACGACATGTTGCGCGTGCTTGGCCAGAAGTGCTGTCTTAAGATCAAAAGGATTTACCATCGCCATACCTCTTCTAGATTCGTCGAGCCTGTTCGATCAAGTCTGCATATGTGTGAGCAGTGAAAAGTCCTCACCCCCGCGTAAAAAGGAGAGGAGCAAACGCGGGAGTGAGGCTCGCACACGCTACGGTAAGTAGTAGCGGAACGAAGTAAGATCATTCCATCCAGCCCGTGCGGTTCTCCGCCCGCCCGTGACTGGTGTTGCGGTGCTAACAAAACTACGGTGGCCACTGGATTCTCCCGCGCCGGTTCGGCTTTTCCTCAAAACCGTCAGAAGGCGTAAGCCGGCTGCCGACTTTGAAGTAAATGAGTTTCAGTGGAGATAACAGACTTTCTGACCGTTTATTCCAGGCTGGCCCAAAGAAAGTGCTCCAGCCGGATTCCATTGACTTAGCAATGAATCGCGGGCTGCGGCGAACCTGTCTGAACGGATTTAACTCCGCCGCGACCCGCGAACTAGTTATTGCCCTATCTCCCGCGAAGGAGTCGAGCGAGCCTGTGACTTCTCGGGCCCGCTGCCCTCCACGCGCAAGAGCATCGCACTGCCCTTTTCGACTTTCACCGCGTTGCCGTTGGAGGCTAAAGTGACGAACTCACTATGCGGCTCAGCGCTTCCGGAATGGAGAATTGTTAAATCACCAAATCCGTATGCACCGCGTGCATTCACCGAGAACAGCCAAAACGCTTGCGGGCGGGCATTGTCATCGATCGTGCCTCCGCTTGGGGTGCCCGAATCCTGGTCCACATAGGCGAGCACGCCTTGGCGGGTATATTTCCCCACGACCCGCTCTCCCACCATTACTGGACCATCTTCACCGTAGGAAGTCTGGTCGCCTCCGATTTGAACTTGGTAGTCGGTATAATCCGGCGAGGTTAACTCAGGTGTGGCAGCAAGTACCGCAGACCTCGATGCTAGTGCGCGCAGATTGGTGGTTACCGGGATGGTCAGGTTGCCAAGTTGAACCTGGTCCAATTGAAATGAGATCCTTGATTCGTCGGATCCTTTTCCTGGAGTGCTAGCTGCGACCACATGGCCTGTCACCTTGGATCCTTTACGCAGCGTTTCTCCCTTGCCTAGCGGCACGTCCTGCATGACCGTCGCGATTATGGTGGCTCCGCTTCCGCTTTTGTCCGATCGCAAGGCAGAATTCAAGCTGACGGGAAGGATGGTGCCCGCTGGAATAGGTTCAGCAGATCGTGTGCTCTGCCCTTGGTCGGGTTGATAGGCCGGGTTCACATCTTGCCCTGTTCCGGCATGCAGGTACATCGGCAGCATGCACAACGCCAAGGCAAGCATTTTCAGATTGTTTCTCATTTGTTCCTCCTAAGGAATTGCTAAAGAGCGCGTGGTTCTTCCGCAGCTACCATTTCCTCGGTCACTCCAGTGCGCTCGTGACTCGTTGTAGAGAACTGACTGCACTCAGTTTTTATTCCGCGGTATTTTCTTGTGGGCTATGGGAATGAAACGATCGTCCGCGGGTTTACCATTGTGTGGATGTCGGAAAAAGCCTGCCATCGGAGTCGTTCGAGCAGCTAGCCATGCCTCACTTCGAGCGGCTCTATAGCCTGCCACTCAGTTTTCCCAACAATTTGTTGTCTTGAAGGGAATAAATCCAAGACCCCGAAGTTCTTATTATGTGGCCCTGTCAGGAACGAATCTCCAACTCGACTCGTTCGAAGAACTGGCCATGCCGCTCTTCGATCAGCTTTACAACTTCGCTCACTGGCTTACCCAGAATCGCGATGAAGCCGAAGACTTGGTTCAGGAAACCTACGTTAAGGCATTGAAAGGGTTCTCGTCCTTTCAGCTGGGCACTAATTTCCGGGCATGGATCTATCGCATCCTGCGCAACACGTTCTTGACTTCTCGCAAAGGACTGAAAGTTACCATGACCGTGCCTCTCGATTTCCATGCGGAGGAAGAGGAACCGGAACCTGCCGTTGAGCGCGATACGCCGGAGACGCTTCTATTGGCGCGATCGAGCCACGAATCGCTGCAGAAGGCGATCGACGAACTCCCGGTTCATTTCCGAGAGATCCTTCTTTTGTGTGAGGTAGAGGAGATGTCATATCAAGAAATTTCAGATACGCTTGCGGTTCCTATCGGTACCGTAATGTCGCGCCTATCGCGGGCCAGGCAAACCCTACGGAACCAATTGCGGCCGCATCTGCAGCAAGAAGCAGGACTACGAATTGCTAGGGGGACAAACCATGGTCTGTGAATCCTGGAAGGAGCGACTCGACGCCTACCTGGACGGAGAGCTTCCGCAGGGGGAGCTGCGAACTTTCGACGCTCATGTGCGCAATTGCTCCTCCTGCTCCGCCGACGCCCTTTCACGCGTGCAGTTCAAGCGCGGGATTCACCTGGCGGGAAAACGCTTCACTCCCAGTGCTGAGTTCCGGAATCGGATGCAGCAGAGCATCGCGTCCAAGCCGCGGCGGGCTTTCCGTCTGGGATGGATGCTAGCGGCAGCGGTCGTCGTTCTCGTTGTCGGAACCTTAACTTCAACCTATCTGGGAAACCGATCAGGCAGAGACCAGGTGTTCAGCGAGATTGCAGACTTGCACGTGGCGACGCTGGCCAGTTCATCGCCGGTCGATGTAATCTCCACAGATCGGCACACGGTGAAACCCTGGTTCCAAGGGAAGATTCCCTTTGCCTTCAATTTGCCGGAACTCCAGAATAGCGAATTTTCTCTGCTGGGCGGGAGGATGACCTATCTTGAGCAAACGCCGGGTGCGCATCTCATTTACGACGCGCGGAAACACCACATTTCCGTTTTCATATTCCAGGACAGGTCCTTGCCAGCAAGGTTGTCTGATAGCTCCCTCAAGCCGGCTAGTTTGCCGTTCAATATGGAAACATGGAGTAAGGGCGGGCTCCGCTATTTCGTGATCGGGGACGCGAGTGCTGCGGACATTGATAGTCTCGCAAGACTGTTTAAAACTGCGTCTTAGAGAGTGGGCGACGGTAATCCTGATAACCGGTACCCTTCTTCAGGACTTGATCTCCAAATCCGCGACCTAAGCGGCATGCGCCAGAATGGCGTTAAGGCAAGAACTTATAGCCCCGACCGTGTACTGTGAGAAAGTGTATCGGGTGTGAAGGGTCGCTCTCGAGTTTCTGTCGAAGCTTCAGGAGGTGGTTGTCCACTGTCCGCGTGCAGGGGCAGTGCTCGTATCCCCAAACTTTATCGAGAAGCTCCTCCCGCGAGATCACGCGTTGCGCGTTCTTTGCCAGGAACTCCATCGTCTTAAATTCCTTTGGAGTTACCGTGATCTTCTCACCGGCACGAGTGATCTCGGTCTTGAAAAAATCTACCACTACGTCCGCAAAGACATACACGTCTGCGTCCTCCGGACCGAATCGCGATGTACGCCTGATTAACGAGCGCAAACGAGCAACAAGTTCCCTCGAGCTGAACGGTATGGTCACGTAATCGTTGGCGCCCATTTCCAGGAGAAGGACCTTGTCCGTTACATCCGAACTCGCGCTAAGAATTACAAGGGGCAAACCAGGAATCAGATTCGCAATTTTCTTGCAAAGGTCGCACCCTGAAGATCCTGGACGCGGGAGATCGACGATCACTGCGGAGGGTGATCGTTGGCGAAGCAACTCTAGACCTGTGACACCATCAGGAACAACATCGACTTCATATCCTTCCAAGGAGAAAAGCCGCTGCAAGGCCTCCCGTAAAGCACCATCGTGCTCGATGACCAAAATCCGCTCCGTCGGAGCCGATTGCAGTTCGGATACGGGAGCGTTCGGGGTTGCTGCCAAGGTGGTGGCTGCCATAACCTTTCCTCTTCTTAATGCGTCTCGATGTGATGAGACAAGTCTGTCGATGGCGGTGCGCCGGAAGTGCTAAGGAGTGACTTGCGCACTGCTTTCCGCGCTCTGGCTAACCGAGACATCACGGTTCCTATCGGGATCGTCAATATTTCTGCGATCTCCCGGTACGACATCTCCTCCACTTCACAAAGAAGCAGGGCCTCCCGGTAGTGCACCGGCAGGTCGTCGATGGCGCTCTGCACTCGTTGGGAGCTAAAGCGATTCATTAGAATTGTTTCGGGAGTTTCCGTATCAACTGCCAATTCTTGTCCGTCCTCCTCCGAGTCGATCGCAACGGTCATGCGGCGCTCGAGTTTTGAGCACGAACTTAGGAAGTTGTTCCTCAGGATTTGATATATCCATGCCCGGAAATTTGTGCCAGGCTGAAACGATCCGAAACTGCGTAAAGCTTTGAGATAGGTCTCTTGTACGAGATCCTCGGCATCGTTCGAATCGTGCACCAGCCAGCGCGCGAAGTTATAAAGGGAATCGAACAGGGGCATAGCTAACTCTTCGAACCCTACCAACGATTGATCGCCCTGGTAGGACGAATCCCCGAATCGGACCATCTCTTGTGAGCCAAGTCCAACAAGCCTCATTGGCCTTCTCCTGAAGTCTGCCCGAACTCTGATCGCAGCCCACTCTGGCGCAGAGTCGTTGCTGCGTCAATTAACTGAGGACTTTTTCGATATATCGAACGCATTGTCCGCTAACTAATTGTTGGCTAATGAGTTAGCCGCGCGTATATCCTGAATCCGGAAGCCTGCCTAGGCGCGAAGTGCTAGACTTCTCTGCGAACTCAAACGCCTATGGAACGCTTAACGCCCAACTCCGTCGTGCGATTCGGAACCTTTGAGGTTTCTCTCCAGTCCGGCGAAGTGCGAAAAGCGGGTTTGAGAGTCAGGGTGCAGCAGCAACCGATGAAACTCCTGGAGATCCTGCTGGAACATCCGGGGGAAGTCGTCGCCCGCGAGGAATTGCGCAGCCGAGTCTGGCCGAACGAAAGTTTTGGTGATTTCGATCAGGCCCTCAATATCGCTATCGGGAAGCTGCGGAGTGCCTTGGGAGACTCGGCTGAAAATCCGCGATTCATCGAAACTCTCCCAAAACGTGGCTATCGCTTTATCGCGGATGTGTCAATCCTCGATGTAGACGCCCGCACAAAAAGGCCGGAATCTGTGTCTGGAGATCTTTCGGCTCCAGACCCTGGGAATACGCTCCAAGTCGCCGGGTTGGCGGTCGCAGCCAAACGCCAGCCGTGGCTAACGGGTCGGGTCATCGGCGCCTTGGCGTTCGTCATTATCATTAGTTTGTTGATTCTCTCTGTTTGGCTATTTCGTTCGCGGGTCCCTGCTCCCACAGGCATCCGATCCTTAGCCGTACTTCCGTTGGAGAACCTTTCCGGCGACGCTTCCCAGAATTACTTCGCTGACGGAATGACGGATGAGTTGATCACTGACTTGGCGCAGATCAGCGCTTTACGGGTAATCTCTCGAACCTCCGCAATGGTTTACAAAGGAGCGCGCAAGCCCCTGCCGCAGATCGCTCGTGAGCTGAACGTAGATGCCGTGGTAGAAGGCACAGTGCTCCGCTCAGGCGACCAAGTGCGTATCACGGCGCAGTTGATCGAGGCCTCTACGGACAAGCACTTATGGTCCCAGAGCTATGAGGGTGAGTTGCGTGATACATTGGCGCTTCAGAACAGGGTGGCTAGCGCTATTGCAGATCAGATTCGGATCAGTTTGACTCCCCAGGAACAAGCAGCGCTGAAAGACGTAAAGGTTGTTAATCCAGAAGCCTACGAATCCTACCTAAAGGGGCGCTACTTCTGGAACAAGCGAACGCCGGATGGTTTGAAGGTCGCCCTGGCATATTTCAAGCAGGCAATCGAAGAGGACCCGAAATACGCCCAAGCCTATTCTGGCTTAGCCGACACTTACGCTTTGTTGGGAGACTGGCAATACGCGGTAATGACTCCCAAGGAAGCGTTCCCGAAAGCGAAGGGGGCGGCGATCAGAGCTCTGGAATTGGACAGCTCGCTTGGCGAAACCCACAACTCGCTTGCATTCGTCCTGGACGGCTTCGACTGGGATTTTGACGCTGCCGGGAAGGAATTCCAGCGGGCCATTGAACTAAGCCCAGGCTACGCCACTGCTCACCATTGGTATGCGTGGCACTTGAGCCTGTTGGGCCGATTTGACGAAGCGATTGCGGAAATGAAGAAAGCGCAAAACCTGGACCCGTTGTCTCTTATTATTAACGCCGATCTGGCAGAGCTTCTTGTCCTTGCCCACCACTATGACGAATCCATAGCACAAAGCCGCAAAACCATCGAGATGGATGCTAATTTTGCTCTCGCCCATAATCAACTCGCTCAGGCATATCTTCAAGAACATATCTACGATGAAGCAGTTACAGAACTGAAAAAAGCTGTGCAGCTCTCGGGCGACAGCCCGACATGCATAGCTAATCTCGCTCGCGCTTACGCCGCATCCGGCAAGCGGAACGAAGCCGAAAAACTCTTGGACGATCTGAAGAAACGCTCAAACGCTGCTTATTCGAATGCTCCCGAGATCGCCATAGTCTATGTGTCTCTCGGCGACTCAGACCAGGCCATGAATTGGCTTGAAAAAGGCTACGAAGAGCGATTTAACCCTGGCGTGTTACTGCGACCGGGCTTCGATCCTCTCCGCTCCGACTCGCGCTTCCAAAACCTTCTGCACCGCATTGGACTATCTAGGTGAGTGTGTATTCCCATCGGCACCAGAAAATAGCAAAATTCAAGAAAGCTTTTTGACGTTTGGCTAGTGTGGTGGGTTTTTGAGTTTCTGATTCGCCGAGTATCATTTCTCCGAATTTGCAATTCCTCATTTGACAATTAATTGACAACCGAACCGTATCCCACAACTCCCTCGTACAGTCCAATGTTCCGTCACCACTGAGAAACCATCGTTCGAAGCTTGCGGTGCGTCCATAAGAAAAGTTGGCGTACGCAGACTGCGAAGACTGGGTAATCGCTTGTCAAGAATAAGGAGAAATGGAATGAACTTGCAAGATTTTGTGCGCAAGAAAAATCGCAGGCTTACGTCGGTTGCGATCCTCGTTCTCGGTCTGTCGCTCGCCGCAACCGCCCACGCGCAGAGCTCGGGAACCATCAATCAACTGTTCGCTTTTACCTGTACTAATGGCAGCAACGGCGAGACGTGTCCACAAGGCGCGCGTCCCGATATCATCCTTCAAGCCTCGGACGGAAACTTCTATGGCGCAGCGCAAGTTACCGATGAGGGCGTCTCCGACCCTCAGGGCGGCACACTTTTCAAACTGACCTCTTCAGGGGAGTTCACCAAGCTCTTTACCTTCACTCAGGGCAACAGCGGTTTCCTGCACGGCAACAACCCCGCAGACGGCTTTGTCGAGGCCAACGACGGATTCCTCTACGGCACAACCTTTAACGGCGGAAAACAAAATGACGGCGTGCTCTTCCGGATCACTAAAACCGGTACCGATTTCAAGGTTCTCCATAACTTCTGCTCATCCGCAAACTGCGCCGAGGGCAGTATTCCCAACGGCCTCTTGCTGGGACAGGACGGCAACCTTTACGGAACCACGCAGAACGGCGGATCATCGGTCGCCCCGTGCCCAAGCTCCGGCTGCGGCACGATCTTCCGTTTCGAACCGACGACCGGCGCTTTTACCGTTCTCCATCGACTGACCGCCGAGGCCGATGGTCTTGAACCATTCGGGATGATTCAGGCCACCAACGGCAACTTCTACGGTATTTCGCAAGGACTCAATGTCCATGGCTTCAACCAGGATATCTTCCAATTCACGCTGGCAGGTAAATTCACGGTTCAGTTCAAGTCGGTCCCGCTTGATCTCGGCATTAGCGGATTGACACAAGGCACCAACGGCAATCTCTATGGAGCCTTCGAATCCCTATCAGCGGGCGAGATCAACTTTTTTGAAGTCAGCACCGAGGGCACCGACTTCGTGGCCTTTGCGCCATTCACTTCGCTGGTAGGAACGACCAGCATTCCTTCGCTCTTTCTGGCTTCCGACGGCAACCTGTGGGATACCAACTTTTCCGACTCGACCGCTCCGCTGGGCAGCGTCTTCTCGATCAACCCGCAGAATGGAGCCGTGCTTCAGACCTTCGCTTTCGAACGCGCCAACGGTGACTCCCCATTGGCTGGCGTAATTCAGGCCTCGGACGGCAGTTTCGTGGGCACGACGGAACTTGGCGGCACAATCTCCGGTGGGAGCAACGAGTTTGCCGACGGCACGGTCTGGACTCTGGCTGCGGGCCTGCCCGCGCCGGCACCCGCCATTACCCTGCTTAACTCGACTGGTGGCAGTGTAGGCTCGACCGTGCTGATCAATGGCCACAACTTCATTGGCACTACGGCAGTCAGTTTCAACGGAGTCATCGCTTCGTTCCAAGTGCTCAACACCCAGTTTGTCAGCGCAACAGTTCCTGCAGGCGCCACCACAGGTCCGGTCACAGTAACTAACGCCGGTGGTAAGGCCACCAGCACACAGTCGTTCACCGTTAACTAGTCGGGGTTAAATCGGCGGCTCCATTGCCGCTTCATACTTCGCTCAGCAACCAGTACGTAACGCTTCGCTAGCAACACGCTGGTGAGAACTCAGACAGTTTTGAGTTCTCGCCGGCGCGCAGCTCTTAAGGAGCCGGCGAGGAGCCGTCTTTTCAAAAACATTCGAAGCTGGGAAATATTTTGGCCACGCCGAGTTTCGATTGTCGGTACATCTCATGGTAGGCCGAAATTCAAATATCATGAGGGCTATGTCTGTTCGGCAGCTGCGGATCCGGCTGATTTGCTTGCTTATCTTCGCTCCGAGCGGGCTGAGCACCACTCCGGCCGTCATCGACGCGAACGATCAGGACGCCAAACTTCGCGCCATGATCGAAGCGGCGCCGGAGCTTCCGCTCAAGCAGACAGAATTTGTGATAAAGCTACCCGATGGCCAGCATCTGGGCATGGTTTCGTGGCTGGCGCGCGACCCGAAGACCGGTGTTACGTGGCTCATTCAGCGCGGCGACAAAGCCGATCCGGTCATCGCGGTCGACAAGGAAGGCCGTGTCCTGCGCTCGTTTGGTAAAGGAATGTACAAGGTTCCGCACGCGATCCGGGTCGACCCACAGGGCAATGTCTGGACGGTCGACGCGGGAAGTTCGACAGTCATCAAATTTAGTCCGAAGGGCAAGAAGCTGCTTGAGATCGACGTAGGCGGGCAGTCGGAACCGGCGCTCAGCGATTTCCGCGGAATTTTCCATGGAACCACCGACATCGCGTTCGCGCCCAAAGGCCGGATTTTCATCAGCGATGGATATGCCAACGCACGCATCCTGGAGTACTCCGCCGATGGCAGGAAGGTCCGCGAGTGGGGCAGTGCGGGCACCGGTCCGGGGCAGTTCCATCTGCCGCACTCCATCGTTGTGGATGAGAACAACATCGTCTATGTTGCGGATCGCGAGAGCGGGCGGATCGAGGAATTCGACCTCGACGGAAAGTTTCTGGGCGAGATTCCAAACCTTGGAAGGACCTATTCGCTCAAGCTGGGCGCGAATGGGACGCTGTGGGCGGGAATGCAACCGTTGAACCAGCCGCCCGGCTCTCCCGGCTGGGTGGTCAAGCTTGATCGCAAGAGCGGCAAGATTCTGGGCTACACGCCGGTGACCGAGAAGGCGGGCCTTCACTCCGTGGAAGACGCCGGCGAGGGTCAGCCCATGACGGACGTTGGCAACAAAGTCGTGTGGTTCAAGAGATGGTAAGTAGGTCTCAAACTAAGGAACTCAATCCCACGCGTATCTATCGATACGATGTGTTTACCTGCGCGCCAGGCGAGCCAAACTCGTTTGTCTCACCACAGGTTTCGGCCCAGGCAGGTAACGCAGCCATGCGCTGGACCACTGCCTGCCATTCCCGTGAGGTGCAACGTGATCCCTGGATGCGCGGTTACATCGTGGTCACAAACAGTCGGCGATACGGTCCCGATGTGCAGCGTTTCTTTTGCGGGCAGCCTTCGCATTGCCGACTCCGTGGAGCGATAGAGGTAGCCTTGACTCTCGCATCGGCATCCGCGAAACGAGAGCACATTTCCCTCGGAGCAGTAGTAGGCATTCTGTGCTGGTCGTAACGAAACTGATCGCGAGTGAAGTCGAATTCAACTGGTGGCGTTAAAATGCTCTGTGCTGCGGGGATCAAACATAGTCAAAGAGAGCCATAAACCCGAAATGCATGTGCAGTTGGGTGGCTGGAATCCCAGACTTGCGATCGCCTTGCATTCGCCTAAAGCCCTTGTTGAAACCGGACTGCGCACTTGCCCTCCGGAGAAAAGGCGGGACGCTGATGCCTCCGCCGACGAGCAGTCCGTTCTCTGAGGTCCGGTTTGCCAGTCAAATAATCGCAAAAGGGTTCAGCCTCCGCAGCACTTGGGCAAGCGATGCAGCATAGTCGCAAGCCACTAGCGTATCGAAGCGCTCAACCAGCCCGGCTCGGTGGGTGCTTCGCCTCCGCTGGAAGATTTAATCTAGAATCTGGAGCTCAACGAAGTTTTCGAGGTTGCATATGCGATATGTCTTTCAGGTAGTAGCAATCCTCTGCGTGGCGGTCAGCATGATGGCACAATCAAAACTCCCGCCAGCAAACATCAGCGACTCGTCGGTCTGGCAACTGCCGGCGCAATTCATGGCTGCAGCCCATGCTGCTTGCGATCAATCATCTTCCCCGCACGAAGCGGAATGCATGATCGGTCAGATGGCTAAAGCGGGCGCACCAGCCGACGCAGTAAAGTTCACACGCGAACTCTACAAGGAAAGTCATGGCGAATTTGGCATCATGACCGGATTTCATGATGAGGATCCGGTTGCCCTTGCCTGGATCTCATATCCCTTGCGTGCTAATACCAACTACGGGCTTCTGCTCGTGAATGGCAAACCACGGATGGTTAACGTTGAGGATCTCACACTGCTCGATGCCAAAACCATGAAGCAGAGCGCTCAGTTCCAAGACCTCAAACGGCAATTTCCCAAGGCCGATATCTGGCCCGGAGATCGTGACGGAAAGATATGGCCAAACTCGCAAGTTGGACCTAATGGCGGGACACAGTTCACCGTAGCCTACCCGCTCCGCAACGGCTGTCATGCATGTGCGAGTGCGGGGCAGGCGATTTTCAACTGGAATTTCAACGCGACGGGCAAGTTTATCGGAACTACGTTTGAAGGAATGCTCGATCCGCCGCTGCAGTAATAGCCGAGGTTGGACGTGACATGTGCTATTCTTCCCCGTCATTTTCGTTGATTTGGAGAGGTTAGAGTTTTGGGGAACCCTATGCTATGGATCATCGCGCATACTGAAATATTCTTCCCGCTACTGCTGGGCGGTTTAATCTTGATCGTCGAACTTGGATTCCGACTCAGGCAAGTCTCGGCGAATATCGATGCAGAGCGGCAGTCGCTGATTGAATCGGCGCGGGACGAACTGATTGTACTCCTCGGCCTCTTGCTGGGATTCAGTCTGCCTATGGCCTTGCCGCACTATGAGCACCGGAATGATCTCATGGTAGATGAAGCCAATGCGGTCGGGACGGTTGAGGAGCGCGCCCAACTGTTACCGGAACCGTTTCGCGACAAGATACTTCTCTCTTTGCGGGAATATGTTGATGCCCGCCTTGACTTTGACAGAGTTGAACCGGATGAGCAGGTAAGTCTGGCTAGTGTCGAACATGCCCATCAAATTCACAAGGAGATACTCCGGGAAACAGCCGCGCTTAGTCAGGAAGCACCGAACGCCTTGACTTCGATATTTGTGCAGTCGCTTGGCACAATGGGCGACATGATTGAACAGCGGCTCGCTGCCCAAGAAAAGCGCATACCCAGCGTCATTTGGATGGTCCACATTTCGATATCGGTGCTGACCTCCTTTGTCGTGGGATACAGCATGCGACGCCGATTGTTCCTGAATATGCTCGTTCTGCCTCTGACCGTCGCCATCGTGCTTTCGCTGGTTGCCGAATTGGACAACCCGCGAACCGGGTTTGTCCGCGAAGACCAACGGAGCATGCAGAGGCTTCATCTCAACATGGCTGCAACACCGGTTCAATGATGACAGCTCCGAGCCGAAGTAAGCGGGCTGATCGAAGTGACGGCGTTGATCTGGTCGCCGGAAATGTTGTCGCATCCGAAAGTCAGCAGGATCATCGCATCACAAACCCTCACTAAACTTTCCGCAGGCCAGCTAGCGGGCTAGGCGTCACGAACTCTCAAGATTTCCCGGCAGGCTCGGGACTTTCAACTTCGATAAACCGTTGCGCTTCAGTGATTCGCGAATGGCAAAGAGGTTGCAATGTTAAGAGCCAGATAGTCTGCATTGAGTTCAGCTATCGGAAGGGGAGAAAATCATGATGCCTGAATCTGCGACCAACATCAGCGCTGGATACTTGGCCGGAAATTGCAGTTTCCATGTGCAGAACGACGATTCGGCGTTCGCCGACTTTACCTATATAAAACCTCAGGACAAAGGCGTCGAATACCGTTTCGAAACCTCTGCTGCCACACTGTGCTTCATTCGCGGAACAGGCAAAATTGCAATCGATGGCAGTCCGGTGGAATATGACCGCAACTGGTTTGAGATTCCGCAATTCGTAGAGTATGAGATTCTCCCGGAGACCGATACGGTGATGCTGACCATTCTTAAACCCATCGAAGATACAGATGGAGACAGATTTTGGAGGAAACATTGATGATTCGCACATTGTGTCTTAGCCTCGTGTTGTCACTTGCGGGTGCCGCGGTCGCGCAAACGCCGGCCGCCGTTCCTGTGCAACATGCATCGCACGCTGCCAGTCAGGACGGCCCGACTGCGGCGGAAGTCTGGAATAGCTTGATGGCCGGGAATCAGCGATTTGTCGCCGGCAAGCCCCAGGCGCGCAATCTCGTTTCGCTTCGCAATAAGCTTGCTTCCGGACAATCTCCCAAGGCAATCATTCTCTCCTGTTCCGACAGCCGGGTAGGTCCGGAACTGGTCTTCGACCAGACTCTGGGAGACATTTTTGTCGTGCGTACGGCAGGAAATATTGCCGACAAAGTGGCGCTCGGAAGCATCGAGTACGCAGTTGAACACTTGCACAGTCCGCTGCTGGTTGTGCTTGGACATCAGAAGTGCGGAGCCGTAAATGCGGCTTGTTCCGGCGACAAAATGCCGAGCCCAAACCTGGAGGCCATCGTCGAAAAGATTAATCCTGCCGTGATTCAAGCGAAAAGTTACGCCGAGGCGGATGACCTCGTAGAGTCGGCGATCAAGGAAAACGTTCACCAAAGCGCAACGGATTTGATTGCGAATAGCGAAATCATTCGCGATGCTGTGAAGTCAGGCAAGCTCACCGTGATCGAAGCGGAATACGAGCTCGAGTCCGGCCAGGTCGTTCGCCTGAATACGCCCGCGAGCCATCAGAACTGACGCCTCATCACTTTTCATAACAACACCACTAAGCGGGAACGTTGCCCTTTAAGCGTCCTATATAAAAGGCAACGTCCCCGCACTTTGGTATAGCCGCCGCTCGAACTGCCCGCATGGTCTATCCCTACCTCTTTAATTCTTGCTGATCTCTTCTGCCATTCTGTCTGACTTTCTAGCTTTCGCGAACTCTCGGAAATTCCCGACGGGTCTGAGACCTTCAACTCAAAGGATCACCCATGTTCTCAATCACTTGTCATTTGGAACCGGCGTTGCATTAGCAACAGTGAGATTCGAGCAAGACTCGACAAACGAGATAACAAGGAGAATGCAATATGAAATCACGAATCAGCAATATGCTCTGTGCAGTAATAACGATGGCGGCGGCGATTATGACTGCCGCTCCTTCAAACGCACAAGAAAAGGGCGCCACCACGGTGCCTGTAACCATGACGGTCACAGCGAGCGTGCTCAGCAACAAACGCATGCCTGACCTCAGTCAACAAGACATCGCCGTTACCCAAGGCAAACAGCGCCTGCAGGTGACGGAATGGGCTCCGGCTCAGGGCGATCGTGCCGGCCTCGAGTTGTTCATCCTGATCGACGACTCCTCGAACCCGGCCCTGGGAATGCGCCTCGATGACCTGAAAACGTTCATCAACGCGCAGCCATCGACGACCTTAGTCGGCGTCGGATATATGCGGAACGCCACGGTGCAGGTTGTCCAGAACCCGACGACCGACCACACGGCGGCTGCCAGCTCCTTGAGGTTGCCCCTTGGCTCCACCGGAGCTTACGGGAGTCCTTACCTCTCGGTGATCGATCTGATGAAGCGCTGGCCAGCCGGTCAGAACCGTCGCGAGATTTTGATGGTGACAGACGGAATCGACCGGGCACGTCGCGGCCTGGGCCGGCATGGGTTGTACGCCAACCCCGACATTGATTCGGCCAACCAGATCGCAATGCGAACCGGCACCATGATTCATACGATCTATGCGCCGGGTGTGGGTCGCCTGGGACGCAACTACTGGGAAGCCACCAACGGACAGATGGGCATTGCGAAACTGTCGGATGTTACCGGGGGCGAATCCTTTTTTCTGGGACTGCAGCAGCCAGTGAGTTTCGCACCCTACCTCGATCAACTGCAGAAGGTTCTCAACAATCAGTATCTGTTGAGCTTCTCCGCGCAGCCGGGGAAGAAAGCGCAGCTTCAGAACGTTTCGATCAATACCGAAGTTGCAGGAGTAGATCTTTCTTCTGCTGATGCGGTGTTGGTACCGGCGGGCAATTGAGAGGTGACTGCCAAGTAAGGGCCCCCAATTTTCGGAGGGCCCTTGCTGAGCAGAGACCTGTTCGATCAGAAGGAGCGATCGCTATGAAAATCTTCAAGTCGACTGATCTGTCGTCCGGTGTTGTGATCCTGCTAACTGTTGGGCTGTTCAGTTTGTCATTAGCCGTCAAGGGGATTACGCATGAACTGTTTCTTGAAGCAGGGGTGTTTCTGGTGTCGGTGAAACTGATTTTGATGGCCGGAAAAAACGCCGCATCGGAAGACCGCATCGAGCGTCACCTGAATCAGATCGAGGAACTAGTGAACGTTAACGCTACACATGCAATTCAGCAAGAGCACATCGGCGAGTAATGCGAATAATCGCATCCGCTAATTTCACTGAAAAACAAAAACCACTTTTGAAAGGATAATCTTATGAAAACACTTTGGGTTGTATTCATGCTTCTGACTATCGTTGCTTCGCCCGTTTTCGCGCAGGACAAGGAACAGGATCGTGTCGCCAACGCGGGGCAGGTGATGCAGGAAATTCTAAACATTCCAGACGACATTCCGCAGAGTGTCATCGACAAAGCGGATTGTGTGGTTGTTCTGCCATCCGTCCTCAAGCTCGCGTTCGGATTCGGCGGAAGCTATGGACGAGGTGTAATGACCTGCCGTAGTGGAGCGGACTTCAAAGGTCCGTGGGGCGCTCCGACCATGATGGCGCTCGAAGGTGGAAGCTTCGGACTCCAGATCGGCGGACAAGCGACCGACTTTGTATTGTTGCTGATGAGTCCCCGATCGGCCCGCAGCATTCTCTCGAGCAAGGTGAAGCTCGGCGGAGATATTTCCGTCGCCGCCGGTCCGGTCGGGCGCAATGTATCGGCCGAAACGGACGTGGCCATGCGAGCCGAGATTTTTTCGTATTCCCGGGCTCGTGGGGTCTTTGCCGGCATCTCTCTTTCCGGCTCGACCCTGCGTGCGGATAATAGGGCCAACAAAAAACTGTACGGAAAAAGCATCAGCGCACACGACATCGTGTTTAACAACGAGGTCCCTGCGCCGAAGTCGGCGAAGTCATTGCTCTCTGAACTGAACAAGAAATCTCCGACGAATAAGTCGAATAGCTAAGGGAGGAATGCACATATGCCAACCAAGCTACGTTCGATACTGACTTTCCTGTTGATCGGGCTGATGGCGCTTCAAGCGCCCAGCCCGATGCTTTGGGCGCAGGCGGCAGCGCCGCCAACGCCCGAAGAACTCGATCAACTGCTGGCGCCGGTCGCGCTTTACCCGGATGCGCTGTTGTCCCAGATCACCACGGCGTCGACGAATCCGCAGGAAATCCTGGATGTCGAAGCTTGGTTGGAAGCCAATCCCGACCTGACGGGTACGGCGCTTACCGACGCGGCGGAGAAACAGGGATTCGATCCCGCCTTCATTGCATTGGTGAATTTTCCTTCCGTCGTTTCGATGATGGCCGATCACATCGATGATTATGCTGCGATCGGGCAAGCGTTCTCGGCTGATCAGGAAGCCGTCACGGCATCGATTCAACGGCTGCGCGATCAGGCGTACGACTCCGGCGCCTTGCGCAGCAACCAGCAACAACAGGTACAGGTGCAACAGTCGGCGGGTCAGACGATCTATGTCGTCCAGCCCGCGAGTCCGACTGTGGTCTATGTGCCGCAGTATGACCCTACTGTGGTCTATGTTCGTCCTGCACCCGGCGCGGTTGTCGCCGCTCCATTAATCACGTTCAGCGTTGGAATCGGAATCGGTGCGCTGATTGTAGACAATCGTCCCTGGGGATGGGGTGGTTGGGGATGGAATTGGGGAGCGAGGCGCGCTTACTACAACCATGGATATTGGAGCGGCTGGGGCAATCCTTATCGTCCGCCGCATTACTCGTATCGTCGACGACCGATTGTGTGGGCCAATCGTCCCGGCTACCGCGGCAACTGGGGCTATCGCCCGCCTCACTACCGGCCGCCAAACTATGCGGCACCGAGACCCGGACGCCCCGGAAATCATCCCGGCCGTCCTTCGCCAGGCAGACCAGTTCCGCCTGCTAGACCGGGCGCGCCGGGTAAGCCAATCACGCCGGGCAGGCCTGGAACACCGAGTAAACCTGTGACGCCAGGCAAACCTGGAGCGCCCGGGAAACCTGCGAACCCCAGTCCGGCGAAGCCTGCGCCGAGTCGTCCGTCCGAGCGACCGGGCAGGCCCGAGACGCCGAACAGGCCGGATCGAAATCGGCCGCGAGCAGATCAGCCGACGCCGACGCCGGGTGGAAATAAACCGACGCGTCCGAATCAGCCGTCAGGGCAACCGGCTAGCCCTCGAGTACCTAAGCGACCCGATTCGAATCAGCCGGATTCAAACCAGCCGGATTCAAACCAGCCGCGGCCCGGTCGCCCAGCCACGCCGGGGGGAAACCGGCCGTCGCGTCCAAATCGACCGTCAGGGGAACCGGCGAAACCTGGCAAACCAGACCAACCCGGTTCAAGTCAACCCGGTTCAGATCAACCCGGTTCAGACCAACCCGGTTCAAAGCAGCCTGGTTCAAACCGACCCGGTTCAAAGCAGCCCGGTTCGAATCGACCTGATTCAACTCAGCCGGGGACGGGCCGTCGAGGTGCGCCGCGCAGCGACCAACCGAATCGTCCGAATCAGCCGTCAACGAAGCCGGCAAAACCGAACACACCTCCGCCGCCGAGCTCGGACCAGCAGAAACCCACTGCTCCGCCAGCTTCTGGTCCAGGCAATGCGGTGCGGCGAGGAAGACCTAACCGTCAACAAGGCTGACCTGAAAAACTCTCCTCGAGTAACTGGGTGCGGCGCTGGATGCCGCACCCATTTTCTTGACTGACCTCGCGATCCTGCGACGCTCTGATGTCACAAGGACATTTCCTTTCTCATCGTCCACCGAACTCTCTTCGCCACCTAACCTTCTTTCCCACTTTTGAGATTCCGTGAATTTCCGAGCGATCGGGAACATCGCGGCACCATAACTCCATACAAATCAGCCAGATAAGTTTGGTTCAACGGTTGCATTTCTCCTCATCGAGTGGCAATGAAAGAAAGAAGTCGCAAGAAATTCTAAGGAGAAAATGTCATGAATAGAATCAACACCGCGCTGAAGCTGGCTCTAG